>JADMIO010703258.1_pt1 | contig 39430 bp, 32 predicted proteins | sample 8958161 | NCBI WGS metagenome assembly JADMIO01 (sample SAMN16585339, study PRJNA669376) | soil metagenome | isolation source: Crop rotation soil | place: USA: Cullars Rotation, Alabama | collected 2011 | reverse complement strand
GCCGCGACTTCAAGTCACGTGAATTCCAAGCTTCGGATCCCACTGTGCTGGAAAGCGAGCGGATGGTCTTGACGTTGAAGCCCGAGAGGTGCGCCGAGGCGGGGTTCGTCCCGTGCGCGGAGTCGGGGATGAGCATCACCTTGCGGCGCTGCGCCTCGTCGGAGGTCGTGCCGTCGCGCGCGTCGAGGAAGGCGCGGATCATCATCACGCCGGTCATCTCGCCGTGCGCGCCCGCGGCGGGCTGCAAGGAGACGCCGGGCAGGCCCGTGATCTCGGCGAGGTGGTGCTGCAACTCGTACATCACTTGCAGCGCGCCCTGCGCGTCCTCCTCGGGCGCGAGCGGGTGGAGGTTGGCGAAGCCCGGGACGCGCGCGACCTTCTCGTTCAGGCGCGAGTTGTACTTCATCGTGCAGGAGCCGAGCGGGTAGAGGCCGAGGTCGATGTTGTAGTTCCACGTCGAGATGCGCGTGAAGTGTCGCACCACGTCGGGCTCGGACAGCTCGGGCACGCCTTCGAGGTCGTCTTCGCGGCGCAGCTCGGCGGGCAGCAGCTCGTCTAAAGAAGTCTCCTCCACGTCGAGCGCGGGCAGGCGATAGCCGCGCCGGCCCGACTGCGAGCGTTCGAAGACGAGCGCCTCGTTCTGCGTGACGTGCGTGGTGGCTTTAGGAGTCATAGTTCAGAGTTCGGCGCGAGGCGGAAGCCCGACCGTTAGGGAGGGCGTAGGTCTTCCGCCGTGCGTCTTCATGAAAGAGATAACGCCCTCCCTCACGGTCGGGCTTCCGCCTCAAACTGCCTTTAGCCCCGCGACGAGCGCGTCGATGTCGGCGCGCTTGTTCGTCTCGGTGACGCAGACGAGGAAGTCGTTCGGGCGTTCGGGGGAGTATCGGCTTAGGGCGAGCCCGCCCGTCACGTTATGCTGCTCGGCCAGTCGGCGGAGGAGCGCGGCGGCGTCGGAAGGCGCGCGCACGACGAACTCGTTGAAGACGGGCGCGGAGTAGGGAAGTGAGAAACCCTCAATCCCTGCAATCTGCTTCCGCGCGTAGGCGGCCTTCTGCGCGCACTGCTCCGCGACCTCTTGCAGACCGCGACGCCCGAGCGCCGTCATGTAGATGGTCGCGGCCAGCGCGATCAATCCCTCGTTGGTGCAGATGTTCGAGGTGGCCTTCTCGCGCCGGATGTGCTGCTCGCGCGTGGCGAGCGTCAGGACGAAGCCGCGACGGCCCTGCTTGTCGAAAGCTATCCCCGCGAGCCTGCCGGGAATCTGCCGCGCGTACTTCTCGCGCGTGGCGAACAGCCCGACGTACGGGCCGCCGAACGAGGCGGGCACGCCGAACGACTGCCCCTCGGCGACGACGATGTCCGCGCCGCACGCGCCGGGCGAGCGCAGCAGGCCGAACGAAGCGGCCTCCGTCACCACGACGACGAGCAGCGCGCCCGCCGCGTGCACCTCGTCGGCGAACGCCTTCAAATCCTCGACGCAGCCGTAGAAGTTCGGCGACTGGATGACGACCGCGGCCACGTCCTTCTCAAGCGCCGCGGCGTCGAGCGTCGTGCGCCCGCTCGCCTCGTCAACTTCAAGTCGTCCTAACTCAATCCCCGCATGCGCGACGTAGGTCTCCGCGACTTGCAGGTACTCGGGGTGGACGGCCGCCGAGACGAGGACGCGCGAACGCTTCGTCACGCGCTCGGCCATCAGAACGGCCTCGGCCATCGCGGTCGAGCCGTCGTACATCGACGCGTTCGCCACGTCCATGCCGGTCAACTGGCAGACGAGCGTCTGGAACTCGAAGATGGCTTGCAGCGTCCCCTGCGAAATCTCGGGCTGGTAGGGCGTGTAGGCGGTGAAGAACTCGGAGCGCTGGATGAGACTGTCCACGATGGTCGGCGCGTAGTGCGAGTAGGCGCCCGCGCCGAGGAAGCTCGGCCGTCGCGCCGCCGCGTTCTTCGCCGCCATCGACTCGAAGAGTTCGAGCAGCTCGATCTCGGACAGGGCCGCGGGCGTGTCGAGCGGGCGCTGGAGCAGAACGTCCGAGGGTATCGAGTCGAACAGCTCTTCGGCCGAGCCGAGCCCGAGGCCGCGGAGCATCTCCTGCCGCTCTTCCGGCGAGTTAGGGATGTAGCGCACGGCCTTCTCTTACTCCAGCGACCCGATGTAGTCCTCGTACTCGGCGGCCGACAGAAGGCTGTCCACCTCGCCGCGGTTCGAGAGCTTGACGCGCAGCATCCAGCCGTCGCCGTACGAGTCCGTGTTGACCTTCTCGGGCTCGTCCGTCAAAGACTCGTTGACCTCCGTCACCTCGCCCGCGACGGGGAGGAACAGCTCCGAGACGGCCTTGACCGACTCGACCGAGCCGAACGTGTCGTGCGCCGCGAAGGTCTCGCCCGGCTTGGGCAGCTCGACGTACACCACGTCGCCCAGCGAGTTCTGCGCGTAGTCGGTGATGCCGACCGTGGCCGTCTCGCCCTCGACCTTCAGCCACTCGTGATCCTTGCTGTAGTACAAGCCTTCGGGAACGTTTGCCATGATTCTCCTCTGGTCAGTAGGCAGTAGGCAGATGGCAGTGGGCAGTTAAGAACCTTAGTTCGAGCAGTCGGAATTAAACCCTCAACCTCCGTCGCGCGGAGCGACTGCCTACTGCCGTCTGCCTACTGCTTACTTCTTTTATAAAACGGCACGGGGACGATCTGCGCGGCGACTTTGCGGCCGCGCACGTCGATCTGGATTTCGCGGCCGACGGTCGCGTGCTCGGCGGGGACGTAGGCCATGCCGATGTTCTTCTTAAGGAAAGGCGCGGGGCTGCCGGAGGTGACCTGGCCGGCGAGTTCGCCTTCGACGTACACGTCCTGTCCGTCGCGCGCGATGCCGCGCTCGGTGACCTCGAAGCCGACGAGCTTGCGCTTGACGCCCTCCTCCTTCTGGCGCGCGAGCACGTCGCGGCCGGTGAAGTCGCCCTTGTTCAGCTTCGTGATCCAGCCGAGGTTGGCTTCGAGGAGCGTCGTCTCCTCCGTAATCTCGTGGCCGTAGAGCGCCATCCCCGCTTCGAGCCGCAGGGTGTTGCGCGCCGCGAGGCCGCAGGGCAGGACGCCGTCGGGCTCGCCGTAGCCGCCCGCGTCGAGCATCTTCTGCCAGAGGCGTTCGGCGTGCTCGGGCGCGGCGTAGACCTCGAAGCCGTCCTCGCCGGTGTAACCCGTGCGCGAGATGATGGCGTCCACGCCGTCAACCTGTCCTTCTTGAAAGTGGTAGTACTTGATCTCTGCGAGCGGCGTCTCGGTGAGCGTCTGGAGGATGTTGAGCGCCGAAGGGCCTTGCAAAGCAATCTGGCAGAAGTCCGCGGAGCGGTTCGTCAGCTGCACGTCCTCGTCGCCGCGGCGCGAGTCTATCCACTCCCAGTCCTTCTCCGTCGTCGAGGCGTTGACGACGAGCAGCAGGTGCTCGGGGCCGAAGCGGTAGACGAGGAGGTCGTCCACGACCGTCCCTTGCTCGGTCGTCAAAGCGGAGTATTGGGCCTGCCCGTCAACGAGCTTGGACGCGTCGTTCGAGCAGAGGCGGTTGACGAAGGCGACGGCGCCGGGGCCGCGCACCTCGATCTCGCCCATGTGCGAAACGTCGAAGAGGCCGGCGCGCGTGCGCGTGGCCTGATGCTCTTCGACCGTGCCGGCCGGGTACTGGACGGGCATGTCCCAGCCGCCGAACTCGACCATGCGTCCGCCCAGGCGGCGGTGCATCGCGTTCAGGGGCGTCTGCTTCAGGGTGGTCGCGCTCACACTTTTTTCCTGAGTCCTACGGGCCAGTTCGTTGTGCGAAAAGCTTAAAATGTTATGCGAAGCTGAAACCTAACACGCCGCCCGAGAGGGCGTCAAGCGAGTGCCCGTGCGCGGGAATCGGGGGCGCACGCGAGGGCTCGGGAAGGCGCTCCGGCGCGGCGAGGCTGTTTAATTTCGGCCGCGCACGCGCTAGTATAAGGGCCGTGATGAGCACCACGTTCAGTCGGATAAGGATGAGGGGCGTCGGGCGCGGATTCCTCCGGGCCTTCGCCTGCGCGTCGTTCGCCATCGCCATTTGCGCGGCCGACGCGCGCGCGCAGGAGGGCGACCTGTCGAGCAGCGCGGGCGTCTTCATCGAGCCGAAGCGGGGGAAGGAGGCCGCGCCGCGCGACCGCAACGCGCCGCCACGCACGACGCCCCGCCGCGCGAGGACGAAGCCCGCCGCGACGAACTCTAACGCTAAGCCCCCGGCGAAGACGACGCCCGCCGTCACGGCCGAGTCGCTCAACGCGCGCGCCGCGGCGGCCATCGACGCGGGGCGCTTCGCCGACGCGGTCGAGCCTCTTAAGCAAGCTCTCAAGCTCAAGCCGGACTTCGCCGACGCGCATTACAACCTCGGCGTCGCGCTCAACTCTCTGGGGCGGCAGGACGAGGCCGTCGAATCCTTCAAGCGCGCCGTCGCCATCGACCCCGACGACTCCGAGGCGCAGTTCGATTTAGGCGAGGCGCTCTACGCGAAGGGCAAGTACGCGGAGGCGGCCGAGGCTTTCGCGCAGGTCACGCGCGTCGCGCAGGTGAACGCGGATGCGTTCGAGAACCTGGGCGACTCGTACCGCGAACTGAACCGCTTCAAGGAGGCGGCCGCGGCCTACCGCGACGCGTCGCGTTTGAAGACGGGCGACGTTGAGGTGTTGAAGAAGTACGGCTACTCGCTCGGGCGCAGCAGGCAATGGCCGGAGGCGGCCGACGCGTTCAAGAAGGCGCTGGCGCTCAAGCCCGACGACGCGGACGCGTCCGTCAACCTCGCGTGGGTCTACAACAACTGGGGTCAGTCTCAGCTCTCCATCGACACGCTCAAGCCGGTCGTCGCCGCACACCCGGACATGACGAGCGCGCTCTTCAACCTCGGCACGGCCTACGGCCGCCTCGCGCAGAAGGGCGCGAAGAACGACAAGGAGCGGAAGGCGCTCTTCGCGTCGGCCGTGGACTCGCTCACACAGGTCATACGCCTCAAGTACGACTGGCCCGAGGCGCACAACAATCTCGGCGTCGCCCTCGGGAGCCTCGGCCGCTTCAAGGAGGCCGTCGTCGCGCACGCGGAAGCCGTGAGACTCCGACCCGACTGGCCCGAAGGGCTCTTCAACCTCGCCTTCGCGTACAGGAAGAGCGGCGATAAGAAGATGGCGCTGGAGACTTACAAGCGCCTTCAGGCCGTCAACCCGAGCATGGCCGACACGCTCTACCCGCTGGTTAAATAAAACAGAACCGCGAACGGTAGTGAGCGGGTCGGCGTTACTCGATAGCTTCGTATCGAGTAACGCCGACCCGCTCACTACCGTTCGCGGTTCTGTTAGTAGCTGTTGTCGGCGACGTTCATCTTCTGGAGGACGAAGACGACGCGCATGGTCTGCGGGCGCCGGTCGAGCGAGGCGGGGACGAAGGCGGGGTTCTTGCGCAGGGCGTTCTGGAGGTCTTCGACCATGCGCCGGTTGCGCGGCGCCTCGACCACCTCGGCGAGCGACGCGGAGCCGTTGGCGTAGACATCCGCGACCACGATCATGTCGTCGTCGTCGGGGTTGCCGTCGCGCGGCGACTCGACCGTCAGCGCGGCCAGCGCGCCGCGCGGGTTCAGCGTCGGCGACTCGGGGCCGAACTTGTTGGCGCGCACCGCGGCCGCGAGGTCGGGCGCGAGCGGGCGCGTCACGTCGTAGCCGCCGCGGTTGTCGATCCACGTCACGCTGTAAGGCTGCTCGCTTTCGAGCGCCTGCGCCTCGGCGAGGTTCCGGAGGACGTGAAGCTGTTGCCGCAGCGCGCCGAAGACGGCCACGAAGAGCACGACCGAGTAGACCGCGCCGACCGAGTAGGGCATGATGCGCGCGCCGATCCATTGCTTCACGCGCTCGACCGGGCTGAGGCGCGGCGCGGCGTTGCGCGCGGCGCGCTCGATGACGAGCGCGTCGCGGATGGAGGCGGCCAGGTCGGGCGGCGCGGCGGGGCGCGTCATGAGCGAGAGGCCGCGCACGAGCGCGCGCGTCTCTTCGAGCTGATGACGGCAGACCGGGCACGCGCCGAGGTGCTCGGCCAGCGCCGCGCCCGCCTCGTGCGAGAGCGCGCCGTCGAGGTACGGCGAGAAAGCCTTCTGGGATTCCGAACACGTCATCATAATTTTAGAGGTCGGAGGTCAGAGGTCAGAGGTCAGTAGCAGGTCTTTAACTGACCTCTGACCTCTGACCTCCGACCTCTGAGCGGATGGCTGGCCGACCCCGGCTGCTCCCTTTCAGAAAGGAAGCAGTTGCGGCGCGGCGCGAACGCACGCATGAATCTGTGGCTCTCGGGGGGCGTGTCGCGTCGGGCGGCGGTAGAAGAACGGGTGTTGCTGGCCTCGTTTTCAAAACCGCCCGCCGGATTCCCTCCGAAGCCCCACAGGAGTCTAGCGTGGGACTCGCCTGCCTTTGCCGCTTCCTGACCCACCTTTGGCACCGGGGTTTTCGGTCGAAGCCGGGGCGGGGCAGCCATCCGGATTGTGGAATGCGGATTTCGGATTGCGGATTGAAGAGGGATGAAAGGCAGCGTCCTTCTCATCCTCCTTCAATCCGCAATCCGAAATCCGCATTCCGAAATTACAAAGAGCCTTCGAGCCTGCGTCGCAGCTCGGTGCGGCCACGGTTGAGCCGCGATTTGACCGTGCCGACGTTGAGGTCGAGCGTCGCCGCGACCTCTTCGTAGCTGAGCCCCTCGATGTCGCGGAGCACGATGACTTCGCGGTAGGGGCGAGAGAGAGTCCTGAGCGCCGCGTGCAGCGCCGCCTCGCGCTCGCGCGCCAGCGTCTGTCGCTCGGGGTCGAGCCCCTCGTCGCCCGCCAGGCCCGCCGAGAGCGGCGCGTCGATCTCATCCGAGACCGGCGCGTCGAGCGAGACCGTGCGGTCGCGGCGGCGGCGCTTCCACCAGCGCCAGCGGTTGCGCGCCTGGTTGACGGCGATGCGGTAGAGCCACGTCCGCAGGTCTGCGTCGCCGCGGAAGTTCGACAGGTGGCGGAACGCTTGCAGGAAGGTCTCCTGCGTCAGGTCGCGCGCCTCCTCGGGGTCTTCCGTCAGGCGGTAGAGCAGGGCGTAGATGTCGCCGTGCCGCTCTTCGACCAAGCGGTTGAAGGCCAGTGCGTCGCCCGCCTTGAGCTTTTCAAGGAACTGTTCTTCGGCCGAGGGGACGAAACGCGCCTCGGCGGAAGCCGCCACGTCGGCAGCCCCTTCCAGTTCCGCTTCCATGCGGAGGGCGATTGGCTCTCCGAAGCTCACAAGCGTCCTCCGTCGGCCCGGGAGGGTCTGTCGAAAGGCGTTATCCCCTTCAACTGACACATTCGACACCGGCCCGACGACCTTTGTTCCGAAAAAAGTTTCGCGCGTTTGGTTAGATGCGTCGGCGCGCACGGACTGTCCGACAGGATAGCGCCGCCCGCCGCCGGGCGGCAACGGAAAATTCTCGATTTGCCCTTGCTTGACATCGCCCTAACCCGCCTTTAGAGTTACCCTTTGCCTCGAACTCCACAAATGAGAACGCACCCGACAGTGCGGTCTTGCACCGGATAAAAGCAGTGGCCCGAACGACAAAAAAACGCGCACAGCAGCTCAAGCACGACAAGTTTCGTGACACGACCTTCGACGCCTACGGCCGCCTCTCGCACCGCTTCGAGGGCAAGGGTCGCACGATCCTCTACGCCGTGGCCGGCGCGGTCGCGCTCGTCGCACTCCTCCTCGCCTTCAACTGGTGGCGCGAGCGCCGCGCCGACGCCGCGCGCCTCGCCCTCGGCCAGGCCATCAAGATCGCCGAGGCGCCCGTCTCGCCGACGCCGCAGCCGAACCAGACCGGCCCGAGCTTCGCGACCGAGAAGGAGCGCGCGCAGAAGGCCGTCGAGGCTTTCCAGAAGGTGCAGAACGAATACGGCTCGCCCTACAGGGAACTGGCGCGCTACTTCGCCGCGGCCAACCTGTTGACCGTTGACCGGCCGAAGGGCATCAGCGAGCTGGAAGCCCTCTCGAAGGACGGCGACGCGGACGTGGCGGCGCGCGCTCGCTTCGCTTTGGCGCAGGCGCGCGAGGCCGACGCACAGTACGACGCCGCGGCCGCCGGTTATCAGGAGGTTCTGAAGAACCAGTCCCCGGCCGTCTCGCCCAACGTGGTGAAGCTGCGGCTCGCGTCCGTCTACGAGAAGCAGGGGAAGAAGGACGACGCCGCCAACCTCCTCTTCGAGATGGTCAAGGCGTCGCGCGACGCCAAGGGCAAGGACGGCAAGCCGCTGCCCGAGTCGCCCGTCACCGGCGCCGCCGCCGACAAGCTCCACGAGCTGAGCCCCGAGCGCTACGCACAACTCCCGGACAAGCCCAAGCAGGAAGGCGGCGGGCTCGGCTTCTAAACGACAGTAGGCAGTAGGCAGTCGCTCCGCGTTAAGGACGTTGAGAGGTTAACCCGGAGTTCTCGGCAGAAAGTTTTTAACTGCCTACTGCCGTCTGCCTACTGCCTGCTTTCTTCAATGTGGATAATCTCACGCACTCGCTCGTCGGTCTGGCGGCTGCGAAGGCCGGGCTCGAGCGCCGTTCCCCTTACGCGACGTTCGTGTGCGTCGCGGCCGCGAACCTGCCGGACATAGACATCGTCGCGCTCGCGGGCGGGCCGGCCTTCTACCTCAAACATCACAGGGGCATCACGCATTCCATCGTGGGGACGATGGCGCTGGCCGTCGCGTTCCCTCTGCTCTTCTGCGCGGCCGAGCGCGTGTGGGCGCGTGCGCGCGGGCGAGACGCGCGGGCGAGTCTGAAGGGGCTGCTGGTCTGTTCGCTGCTGCTCGCGGCGTCGCACCCGCTGTTGGATTGGACGAACAGTTACGGCGTGCGCCCGTTCCTCCCCTGGGACGGCCGTTGGGTTTACGGCGACCTGCTCTTCGTCATCGACCCGTGGGTCTGGTTGGTGCTCGGCGGCGCGTGCTTCCTTCTGGCGAAGAGCCGTTGGAGCGTGGCGGGGTGGGGACTGTTGGCGCTCGTCCTCACGCTGCTCTTCACGCGTGTGGTGTTGCGGAGCAACGCGGAACCCCTGACGGGGACGCCCGTCCCGTTCGGCGCGATCATCGTCTGGTGCGCGGGGCTGGCCGTGTTCTTCGCCCTGCGTTGGAAGGGTTCGGGCGCGCGCTTCGGTCGGAGCGTCGCCGTCTCCGCGCTCGCATGTGTCGCCCTCTACTGCGTGGCCCTGTCGGTCGCGCAGGCGCGCGCGCGCCGTCTGGCCGAAGTCTTCGCGGGCGGGATGGCGGGTCGGAGTCAGGAGCGAGTCGTGCGCGTGGTCGCGACGCCCGTGCTGGCCGACCCGCTCACCTGGCGCTGCCTGGCAGACGCCGACCGCTCCACCTTTCGCTTCGAGATGAGGCTCGACAGCTTCAACTTCGAAGACCTGCGCAACGTCAACAGCTTCGACAAGCCCGCGGGCGAAGATGCAGAAGTCGTCCGTCGCGCCTCGGAGGACGCATCTGCGCGCGTGCTGCTCGACTTCGCGCGCTTCCCCGTGGCGCGCGTGCTGCGCGCCGACTCCAGCGGCTGGGTCGTGCAGTTCGCAGACCTGCGCTTCACCGAGCCCGGCGCGCGCGCACGCCCCGGCGGCTTCGCGTTAGACGTGCCGGTGAACAGTAGGCAGTAGGCAGACGGCAGTAGGCAGTTAAGAGAGCCGCTGTCGAAACTTTTGACTTAACCTTTCAACTACCTTAACGCGGAGCGACTGCCTACTGCCGTCTGCCTACTGCCTACTGCTCCCGTCTTGAACTTTGGACATCGAAGCTTTATGTTGGACGGCGTTCACTCGTAGTCGCTCCCCTCTTTCTGAAAGGAAGCCCGAACCCAATGAGTAAACCGAAGCCCGCGAGGCTCCTGCTGCCTCTGGCACTTCTCTTCGCGCTCGCGCAGACGGCGGCGGCGCAGACGAACGCGCGACAGGCGCTGTCGGGCCTGCCCGACTCGCAGGCCGTGCTCTACGTGGACGCGCACCGCATCGTCAACGAGGTGCTGCCGCGCGTGATGCCGCCCGCCGACTACGCGAAAATGGTGGCCGAGGCGAAGAAGGTCGGCTTCGACGCGCGCGGCATCGACTACGTCGCGGTCGGCGCGCGCCTCGCCGACCCGCCCCCGGCCAACAACCTGCCCGAGTTCGTCGTCGTCATCCGCGGCAACTTCAACGCCGACGCCCTGCTCGCGCTCGGCCGCGTCTTCGCGGGCTCGCAGAACGTCACGCCGCGCAGCGAGACCTACGGCTCGAAGACCCTTGAGATCATCGACGTTGAGAGCGTCATCAAGAAGGACGATGAGTCGTTGGCCTGCTGCCCCGGCGAGGGCGAAGGCAACCCGAAGCCGAAGCCGGCGCCCTACCCGGAGGTGGCCGTGATGGCGCTCGACGCCAACACGCTCGTCGCGGGCGTGCCCTCTTACGTCCGCGCGTTGGTGGACGCGGCCGGCGGGCGGGGCGCGCTGAAGCCCTCGATGGTTGACCTCGCCGCGCGCGACCCGCAGGCGCTCTGGAGTTTGACGGTCGAGCCGCCGCCCGCGCTCGTCGACTACCTGCACAAGTTCGGCTCCCCGGCCAACAAGGAGTTCGACGAGATGATCGACTGGGTCAAGCAGGTGAGCCTCGCGCAGGGCATGGACGCGCTGAACTACACCATGAGCGCGTCGTTGATGACGGACACGCCCGAGCACGCCTCGGCCTTCAGCGGCCTCGTCCGCATGGGGCTGCTCGCCGCGCAGACGGGGCTCAACTCGGAGGTCGCCAAGCTCAAGCCGAGGGACAAGGACTACGCGCAGAAGCGCGCGGCGCTCGCCGCCGTCAACAGCGTCGTCAACCGCACCGAGGGCAACACGCTCCTGCTCAGCGTCTCCGTCCCGCAGAAGACCCTCCACGCCCTGGCCCGGAGCGAGATGAAGCCAAAGCGCGAGAAGCCCGCGACCTTGATCGCGCCCCGCCGCCGCACGCGGCGCAAGTGAACGAGGAACGAGAGAGTGGAAGCGACCCCCGCAGAGAAGAAGCGAGTCGGGCAGATCGTCAGGCTGCTCAAGAAGGAGTATCCCGACGCGCGTTGCAGCCTCGACCACACGAGCGCGCTTGAGCTTCTGGTGGCGACGATCCTCTCGGCGCAGTGCACGGACGAGCGCGTCAACGTCGTCACGTCGAGCCTCTTCCGCAAGTACCGCACGTGGGAGGACTACGCCTCCGCGCCCGCGGCCGAGTTGGAGGACGACATCCGCTCGACGGGCTTCTTCCGCAACAAGGCGAAGTCCATCCAGGGCGCGTGTAAGCAGATCGGCGAGCGCCACGGGGGGCGCGTGCCCCGCTCGATGGAGGAGCTGCTTGAGCTGCCCGGCGTCGCGCGCAAGACGGCCAACGTCGTCCTCGGCAACGCTTACGGGATAGCCTCCGGCGTCGTCGTAGACACACACGTCTCGCGCCTGTCGGCGCGGCTTGGCCTCTCGGACGAGAAGACGCCCGAGAAGATCGAGCGCGACCTCGCGGGGCTCCTCCCCGAGTCGGACTGGATCGTCTTCTCGCACCTGCTCATCGCGCACGGCCGCAAGGTCTGCAAGGCGCGCACTCCGCTGTGCGGCGAATGCGTCTTAGCCAAGCTCTGCCCCTCGGCGGGCATCGCACAGTGAACTTGGCTCGTCGGAGACATAGCGGTCAGTACCGCCCGCGGTAGCGGGTGGGTCTATGTCACCCGATAGAGCCGCATGGCAACGGCCCATCCGCTACCGCGGGTGGTACTGACCTGTATTACGACAATGAAAAAAATATCCACTCGCATGAAAAAGCTCGGGGCTCTCGCGCTCCTCGCGTGTGTGCTGTGCCCGGCGGTCGGCGCGCAGAGACTTGAATACCCGGCGTCGAAGAAGGTCGAGCAGTACGACACTTACTTCGGCGTGAAGGTCGCAGACCCGTACCGCTGGCTCGAAGACGAGAACTCGCCCGAGACGGCGCGCTGGGTCGAGGAGCAGAACAAGCTCACCTTCTCGTACCTCGACAAGATTCCGTACCGCGCGCAGGTCAAAGACCGCCTGACGAAGATTTACAACTACGCGCGCTACGCCGCGCCCTACCGCCGCGGCGACTACTGGTTCTTCTCGAAGAACGACGGGCTCCAGAATCAGTCGGTCATCTACATTCAGAAGGGGCTCGACGGGACGCCCGAGGTCTTCCTCGACCCCAACAAGTTCTCGGCCGAGGGCACGACGCAGCTCGGCGCGCTCTCCATCTCGAAGGACGCGAAGTACGCCGCCTACTGCAAGGCTTCAGGCGGGTCGGACTGGCGCGACTGCTACGTGATGGAGGTGGCGACGCGCAAGCAACTCGCCGACGAGCTGAAGTGGATCAAGTCTTCGGGGCTCGCGTGGCAGGGCGGCGGCTTCTACTACAGCCGTTACGACGCGCCGGAGAAGGGCAAGGAGCTGACCTCGAAGAACGAGAACCACAAGGTCTACTTCCACAAGGTCGGCACGCCGCAGTCGGCGGACGAGCTGGTCTACTCGGACGCCGCGCACCCGCAACGCTTCCACCACGCCTCCACGACCGACGACGAGCGCTACGCCTTCATGAACGTCTCCGACCGCGGCACCGGCAAGAAGGGCAACGCGCTCTTCTACCGCGACGCGAAGGCCGGCGACAAGACCTGGAAGCCGCTCGTCGCGGAGATCGGCGACGACTACTACGGCGTCGTGGACAACGTCGGCGACAAGCTGCTCGTCGAGACGAACCACAACGCGCCCAACGGCCGCGTCTTCCTCTTCGACCCGAAGAACCCTTCGGAGAAGGACTGGAAGGACGTGCTGCCCGAGCGCGCAGAGCCCTTGCAGAGCGCCAACACCGGCGGCGGCAAGCTCTTCGCCACCTACCTGAAGGACGTGACGACGCGCGCCTACGTCTACACGCTCGACGGCAAGCTTGAGAACGAGGTGCAACTGCCGACGCTCGGCATCGCGAACGGCCTCGGCGGGAACATGGACGACCGCTTCGTCTTCTACACCTTCAGCACCTTCAACTTCCCGCCGTCGATCTACCGCTACGACGTCGCGACGCGCAAGTCCACGCTCTTCCGCGCGCCCGAGCTTCCCGGCTTCCGCCCTTCGGACTATGAGGTCAAGCAGGTCTTCTTCAACAGCAAGGACGGCACGCGCGTCCCGATGTTCGTCGTGCACAAGAAGGGCTTGAAGCTCGACGGCCGCAACCCGACGCTGCTCTACGGCTACGGCGGGTTCAATTCGAGCACGACGCCCGGCTTCAGCCCGGGCCGGCTCGTGCTGTTGGAGCAGGGCTTCGTCTACGTCTCGGCGAACATGCGCGGCGGCGGCGAGTACGGCGAGAAGTGGCACGAGGCGGGGACGAAGCTCAAGAAGCAGAACGTCTTCGACGACTTCATCGGCGCGGCCGAGTGGCTGATTGCTAACAAGTACACGTCGCCCGAACGGCTCGCCATCCACGGCGTCTCGAACGGCGGCCTGCTCGTCGGCGCGGTAGCGAACCAGCGCCCCGACCTCTTCAAGGCCGTCATCCAGCAGGCGGGCGTGATGGACATGCTCCGCTTCCACAAGTTCACCATCGGCTGGAACTGGATCGCCGACTACGGCTCCTCCGACAACGAGGCCGAGTTCAAGGCGCTCTACGCCTACTCGCCGATTCACAACGTCAAGCCGGGGACGAAGTACCCGGCGACTCTCATCACGACGGCCGACCACGACGACCGCGTCGTCCCCGCGCACTCCTTCAAGTACGCGGCGGCCATGCAGGCGGCGCAGGCGTCCGACAACCCCGTCCTCATCCGCATCGACACCCGCTCCGGCCACGGCGCCAGCAGCACCACCAAGGCCATCGAGCAGAACGCAGACATCTACTCCTTCCTCATGTACAACCTCGGCGTCACGCCGAAGTGGGAAGGAGAGAAGGAGACCAGCCGCTAGGCAGAAGGCAACAGGCGGAAGCCCGACCGTAAGGGAGGGCGTAGGTCAAACATTAAGAGGGATGACGAGAGGCAGCGTGCTTCCCGTCATCCCTCATTACTTCATCAGACCTACGCCCTCCCTTACGGTCGGGCTTCCGCCTACTGACTTCTGTTATCATTCCCGCGTTCGGCCGTCGAAAACTTTCCGGGGGATTTAAAACCCTTGTCCGAGAAGCGACCGCTCACAGTCCTCTGCATCGCCACCTTCGAGAAGGGGCAGGAGTTCATGCGCGAGTGCAAGCGGCAGGGCTGCCGCGTCCTCGTCGTCACGATGGAGAAGCTGCGCGACGCCGACTGGCCGCGCGAGTCCGTGGACGAGTTCTTCTACCTGCCCGACGACTACAAGCTCGTAGACGTGACGAAGGGCGTCAGCTTCATCGCGCGCACGCGCGACATCGACCGCGTCGTCCCCCTGGATGACTTCGACGTGGAGACCGCGGCCGCGCTGCGCGAGCACCTGCGCATCCCCGGCATGGGCGACACGACCGCCCGCTACTTCCGCGACAAGCTCGCCATGCGCGTCAAGGCGCGCGACCACGGCGTCCTCGTCCCCGAGTTCGTCCACGCGCTCAACCACGCGCGCGTCCACGAGTTCACCAACCGCGTCGCGCCGCCGTGGGTCTTGAAGCCGCGCTCGGAGGCTTCGGCCGTCGGCATCAGCAAGGTCGAGTCGGCCGAAGGGCTCTGGCCGCTGCTCGAAGAGCTGGGCGACCGCCAGTCCTTCTACCTCATCGAGCAGTTCATCCCCGGCGACATCTTCCACGTCGATTCCGTCGTCTGGCAGAACGAGATCCTCTTCACGGCCGTCAGCAAGTACGGCCAGCCGCCGATGACGGTCGCGCACGGCGGCGGCGTCTTCATGACGCGCACGGTCTCGCGCGACTCGCCGGACGCGCAGGCTTTGGAGTCGCTCAACCAGAGTCTGATCCGCACGCTCGGGCTCGTGCGCGGCGTGACGCACACCGAGTTCATCAAGGGCGGCGACGGCCGCTTCTACTTCCTTGAGACGGCGGCGCGCGTCGGCGGCGCCAACATCGCCGAGGTGGTCGAGGCCGCGCGCGGCGTCAACCTCTGGCGCGAGTGGGCGCGCATCGAGGTCGCGGGCGAGCACGGCCGCTACGAGCTGCCGCCCACACGCGACGACTACGCCGGCATCGTCATCACGCTCGCGCGCCAGGAGTGGCCCGACACGAGCGGATACGACGACCCCGAGGTCGTCTTCCGCCTCCACAAGCGCCACCACGTCGGCCTCCTCGTCGCCTCGCACGACCCCGCGCGCGTCGAACACCTCCTGCAAACCTACGCGCGCCGCTTCCTCGAAGACTACAGCGCCACGCTCCCGCCGGCAGAGAGGGCGACGAGTTGAAAGGAAGTAGGCAGTAGGCAGACGGCAGTAGGCAGTTAAAAGCGCCTTTGCCGAGAAGGTCTGATTAATTCTTAACGTCCGAAACGCGGAGCGACTGCCTACTGCCGTCTGCCTACTGCCTACTATTTTCTTATGCCAAGAGACTTAATCCGTGAGTATCTAAGTTTCTTACAGGTCGAGAAGGGGCTCTCGAAGAACTCTCTGGAGAGCTACCGGCGCGACCTCGCGCGTTTGCGTGCGGCGGCGGAGGCGGCGGGGCGCGAGCCGCACCTGTTGGGGAAGGCGGAGCTGACGCAGTTCTTCATGTCCCTGAGCCGCGAAGGGCTGGCCCCGCGCTCGGTCGGTCGGGCGTTGAGCGCGGTGAGGGGCTTCTACCGCTTCCTGCTGCTCGACGGGCACGTCAAGGCCGACCCGACCGCGGACATCGCGCGGCCGCAGGGCGGGCAGAAGCTCCCAAGGTTCCTGTCGCAGGCCGAGATGGAGAGGCTGCTCGAAGCGCCCGACACGTCCACGCCCGAGGGCGTGCGCGACCGCGCGCTGTTCGAGCTGATGTACGCGACGGGCATGCGCGTCACGGAGGTGGCGACGCTCCCCGCAAGTAACGTGGACGTTGAGAGCGGCGTGCTCCAATGTTCGGGGAAGGGGAGCAAGCAGCGTCGCATCCCCATCGGGCGCTCGGCGGTCTCGTGGCTCGTGCGCTACGAATCGGCGCGGCGCGCGCTGCTCGCGGGGCGCGAGTCGCCGCGGCTCTTCGTCGGCTACCTCGGCCGCCCCATCGACCGCCGCATCATCTGGAACATCCTCAAGCGCGCGGCCGAGAAGGCGGGCGTCGAGGGCGTCACGCCGCACGTCCTGCGCCACAGCTTCGCCACGCACCTGCTCGAACACGGCGCCGACACGCGCAGCGTCCAAGCCATGCTCGGCCACAGCGACCTCGCCACCACACAGATTTACACGCACGTCACCAGCGAGCGCATCCGCAGCGTCTACGAACGCCATCACCCGAGGGCCAAGAGGGAATAAGGTCAGTACCACCCGCGGTAGCGGGTGGGTTGTGCGACAAAGGCCGGATGATTGATGAGAGACATGCTGTCATCAATCGTCCGGCCTTCACTCGTTACACCCACCCGCTACCGCGGGTGGTACTGACCTGTACCGTCACATGCTCTTCAGGCTCACGTTGCCGGAGGCGGAGGAGATTTTGAGCGTGCGGGCGCCGCTGCCGAGCTGGCCTTCGGCGCGGCTGCCGGGGCCGTAGCGGTTGTGTTTGACTTCGAGGGGGAAGTTCGTGTCGATGTCGCCGGAGGCGCTGGACATCGAGACGCGGGCGTTGATGTTCGAAGGCATGCGGACGTGCACGTCGCCGCTGGCCGAGGAGAAGTGCATGTCGCCGTCGCCGTCCACCCTCGTCAACTCGACCTCCACGTCGCCGCTCGCGGTGCTGGCGCTGACCGTCCCCGCGGCCTCCGCGACGCGCACGTTGCCGCTCGCCGAGGAAGCCTTGATCTCGCCGCCCACGCCGCGCAGCGTCACGTTGCCGCTCGCCGTCGAGAGGTGAACGCGGCCCGAGAAGCCCTCGGCCTTCACGTTGCCGCTCGCCGTCGAAATCTTATCGAAGCTGATGTTGGACGAGCGCGGCACGCGCACCTCGAAGCGAACGCTCGCGTCACAGTTGCAGTTGTTCGGGTACTTGGCGCGCAGCACGACGCGCCCCTGCGTGCTCTCGTCCTCGACCTCGACCTGGTCGCGGTCGCGCCCCTCTTTGTAAGCGCTGACGACGACCGCGCTCCCCTCGTAGCCCGTCAGGTTCACGTCCCCCGACACGTTGGCGATCTCGACCGACCCGCCCGCCCCAAGCTCGTAAGTCCTCTGGAAGTCCTGCGCGGAGGTCGCAACCGCCGCCGCCACGCAGAGCACCAACGCCCCCGCGAAGTTCCAAACAGTCCTGCGTCCCATCATCTTAAACTCCTCTCCTGTGGTGAAAATTCGAAACGAAACGTCTCTCGTTCGTGTAAACACCGCGGCCGGGAATTTTGTGGCAGGAAAAAAGTAGGCAGTAGGCAGATGGCAGTAGGCGGAAGCCCGACCGTGAGGGAGGGCGTCGGTCTCCCGTTAAAGCTCAAGTGAAGGAAGACGTACGCCCTCCCTCACGGTCGGGCTTCTGCCCCTGAGCATCACGTGAACTGCCTACTGCCTACTCAAACGCTTTGTCCCGCCGCGTAGCCGGAGGCCCAGGCCCATTGGAAGTTGTAGCCGCCGAGGTGGCCGGTCACGTCCACGACCTCGCCGATGAAGTAGAGGCCGGGGACGGTGCGCGATTCCATCGTTTTGGATGAAAGTTCGTCGGTCGAGACGCCGCCGCGCGTGACCTCCGCCTTCTGGAAGCCTTCGGTGCCCGCGGGCGTGATGCGCCAGTCGTGGAGCAGCGCGGCGACCCGCTCGACCTCCGCGTCCGTGTAAGCGCGCAGAGGGCGCGGCGGCGCGAACAGCTCGCCCCAGACCTGCGCGAAGCGTCTCGGCAAGTGCTGCGCGAGCGCCGTGTGCAGCTCCGCACCCGAAGCGCGTTTGCTTTCGAGCAACGCGCGCGCGTCCTCGCCGGGCAGAAGGTCAACCGAGAGTTCAAGGCCGCGCGACCAGTAAGAGGAGATTTGCAGGACGGCCGGGCCGCTGAGTCCGCGGTGCGTGACGAGGACGTTCTCGGCGAACTCTGCGCCGTCGCAGCGCACGACCGCGGGCACGGAGACGCCGCTCAAGCTCTGAAAGTTCGAGAGGTCGCGCGGGGCGAGTGTGAGCGGCACGAGCGCAGGCTCCGGCTGCACGACCTTCAGCCCGAACTGCCGCGCGAGCCGATACCCGAAGTCCGTTGCGCCCAGCTTCGGAATCGACAGCCCGCCGGTCGCCACGACGACCGACTCCGCCTCGAACTCGCCCCGGCTCGTCTTAACCTGAAAGAGTCCGTCCTTCTTCACTCCCTCGACGCGGCAGCCCGTGACGACGCGGACGCCCGCCGCGTCGCACTCTTCGAGCAGCATCTCGATAATCTGCCGCGAGCTTTCGTCGCAGAAGAGCTGGCCCAACTTCTTCTCGTGATAACGAATGCGGTGGCGCTCGACGAGCGCGACGAAGTCCGCGGGCGTATAACGCGCCAGCGCCGACTTCGCGAAGTGCGGGTTGCGCGAGATGAAGTTACCCGCCGCCGTGTTAACGTTCGTGAAGTTGCAACGCCCGCCGCCCGAAATCTCAATCTTCCGCCCCACGCGCTCGTTATGCTCAAGCAGGACGACGCGACGCCCGCGCCCGCCCGCCACGAACGCACACATCAACCCCGCCGCCCCGCCGCCGATGACGATCACGTCGGCCTTCATCACTTCCGGCTGTCTTTCTCAAGCAGCGGCTTCAAATGTCTGTAGACGGTGGCGGCGACGAGCTTGGTGCCTTCGGCGTTGGGGTGGATGCGATCTTCCTGGTTGAGTTTGTCGATGCCGGCGACGCCTTCGAGGAAGAAGGGGATGAGCGGGATGTCGTACTCTTTGGCGAGCGACTTGAAGGCGTCGCTGATCTCGACCTCGTAGTCGCGGCCGGTGTTGGTGGTCGTGAGCATCCCCGCGAGAAGAACCTGCGCGTCGTGCGACTTGGCGCGTTTGATTATCTCTGAGAGGTTCTTCTTAGTCTCGCCGACGGGCTGGCCGCGGAGGAAGTCGTTGGCGCCGAGTTCGAGGATGACGAAGCGGACGTTGCCCGCTTCGAGCGACCAGTCGATGCGACGGACGCCGCCCGCGGACGTGTCGCCCGAAACCCCGGCGTTGACCACCTCGTACTTGAACCCGTCGGCGTCGAGCAACTTTTGCAGGAGCGCAGGGTAACTCTCCTGCGGCCGGAGCCCGTAGCCCGCGGTCAGACTGTCGCCGAAGGCGACGATTTTAGGTACAGTCTCCGCAGGCGTCGGCGAAGCGGCGGGAGCGGGGGCGGTGGTAGTCGTAGTCGAAGAAGTCTCGCGCGAGCCGCCACCGCAGGCAGCGAGGAGCAGGGCGGCGAGAATCAAAGACCAGGACAGTACCGCGAGCGGTAGCGAGCGGGTGCGTGCTGCGACGGAAGGCCCGGTTGATGTCACCCCGACCCGCTCGCTACCGCTCGCGGTTCTGTTTCGGGTACAAAATCTTTTCATGATCGAATTATACCAAGTCTCGAAGACCGTTCAGTCCGGCGCGGAGCGCCTGACCATCCTGCGCGAGCTTGACCTGCGGATTCCCGACGGCCAGTTCGTCGCCGTCGTCGGCCCCTCGGGCAGCGGCAAGTCCACGCTGCTCGGCCTCGTCGCAGGACTCGACGCGCCGACCAACGGCCGCATCCTCATCGACGGCGAAGAGGTCACGCGCATGGGCGAGGACGCGCTCGCGCGTTTGAGAGGACGCAAGCTCGGCTTCGTCTTTCAGTCCTTCCACCTCATCCCTTCGATGACTGCGTTGGAGAACGTGCTCGCGCCTTTGGAGATCGCGGGGCGCCGCGACGCGCGACAGCGCGCGCGCAAACTTCTGGAAGACGTGGAGCTGACCGAACGAGCGCATCACTACCCTTCGCAACTCTCGGGCGGCGAGCAGCAGCGCGTGGCCGTCGCGCGCGCCTTCGCCAACGAGCCTTCGATACTTCTGGCGGACGAGCCGACGGGCAATCTCGACTCGCGCAACGGCATGCACGTCTTCGACCTGATGGTCGGGCTGAACCGAAGGCACGGGACGACGCTCGTCCTCGTCACGCACGACCATGAATTAGCCGCGCGCGCCGACCGTCGCATCTCTCTGCGCGACGGCCGTGTCGTCGCCGACGAGAGTTCGGTTGAAAGTGTTCGGGAAGAGAGCGAAGAGCTTGAGGAGGCGGCGCGTCCGTGAGCTTCATCTTTAATCTCGCCTGGCGCGAGCTGCGTGCGTCGTGGCGGCGGCTGCTCTTCTTCTTCCTGTGCATCGGCATCGGCGTGGGGAGCATCGTCGCGCTGCGCTCGATGATTCAAAGCTTGAACCGCGCCGTCGCGGGCGAGGCGCGCGCTTTGATGACGGCCGACGCGCAGGCCGAGACGACGCGCGAGTGGTCTGCGGAGGCGCTGACGAAGATTGAACGCGTCGCGCGCCCGCCTCTCGTCGAGGCACGCACCGAGACCGTCGAAGCGCCGACGATGCTGCGCCCTTCAGACGAAGGTCGCGGCGGCGCATTGATGGTTGAGCTGAAGGGCGTCGAGCGCGGCTTCCCGCTCTACGGCGACTTCAGGCTTGAGGACGGCCGCCCGTTCGACTTTTCTCTGTTGGAAAACGGCGGGACGGTCGTCGCGCCTCTGTTGCTCGAACGTCTCAACTTAAAGATCGGCGACCGCGTGCGCATCGGCGAGCGCGAGTTCGAGATACGCGGCGTGTCGAAGCAGGAGCCGGGCAGTTCGGGCGGCTTCCGCCTCGGCCCGCGCGTCTTCGTCGCCCGTGCAGACCTTGAAGCGGCCGGGCTGACGGGCTTCGGCAGCCGCGCGCGCCGCAAGATTCTCTTCAAAGTCGCCGACGGACGACTTGAAGAACTCGTCAAGACGTTACGCGCCGAGCTTGGCAGCAATCTCGTCAACGTGCGCTCGTACAGGGACTCGCAGGAGAACCTCGGCGAGCAGTTCGCGCGCGCCGAGAACTACCTTTCGCTGACGGGCCTCGTCGTCCTCGTACTCGGCGGCATCGGCGTCTCTTCCGTCACGCGCGTCTTCGTCGAGCAGAAGAAGAAATCAATCGCCGTGCTCAAGTGCGTCGGCGCGACGGGGCGCCGCCTGACGGCCGCGTATCTCGCGCAAGTGCTCGCGCTCGGCGCTTTGGGGAGTCTGCTCGGCGTGGCGCTGGCGAAAGGCGCGCTCCTGTTCGTCCATGCGCGCTTCGCGGAGAGCCTGCCGCCGAACCTCTCGTACGAACTGCAACCCGGCGCGGTGGCGCAGGGGCTCGGGCTCGGGCTGCTCATCTCTCTGCTCTTCTCGGCGCTGCCTCTGCTGCGCATACGCCGCATCAAGCCGAACATGCTCCTGCGCGAAGCCGAGCAGGACGCGCCCGGCCGAAGGCTCGACCTCTGGCGCGCGGTCGTGGCGGGGCTCGTGCTCGCTGGTCTTCTTCTCATGACCTCCTGGCAGGCGGGCTCGCTGCGCGTGGGCGTCTTCTTCCTCGGCGGGCTCGGCGTGACGGCGCTCGTGCTCTACCTCGCGGCGTGGCTGCTCATCTTTCTCGTAAGGCGTGCGCGCGGATTAGGCACGTTCGCCGTGCGGCAGGCGATTAACAGCATGCACCGGCCCGGCAATCAGACGCGCGTCATCGTTTTGGCCGTCGGCTTGGGCGCTTTCCTCGTGCTCTCGGTGCAAGCACTACAGGCGGGACTGCTCGACGAGTTCGACGTGGCGAGGCGCGGCAACCTCGCGAACATGTATCTGATCGACGTACAGCGTGATCAGGTCGAAGGCGTGCGTGAGATCGTTGCGAAGACGACCGGCGCGAGCGCCGAGCTGATCCCGACGCTGCGCGCGCGCATCGCGGCGGTGAACGGGAAGGAGATTGACCTCGAAGCCGCGGGCGTGCGCGGCGAGCGCGGGATGCTCGGGCGCGAGTACGTCGTCACCTACAGGCCGCGGCTCGAATCCAACGAGACTTTGGTGGCGGGCAAGTTCTGGGACGAGACTCCTTCCGAAGAGCCGGAGGTCTCGGTCGAAGAGGGAGTGCGCGGCGTGGGCGGCATCGACGTTGGAAGCACGATCACTTTCGACATTCAAGGGCGGAAGATAACGGCGCGCGTAACGAACGTCCGCCGCGTCGATTGGCGCAACTCTCGGACGGGCTTCCTCATCCTCTTCCGCCCCGGCGCGCTCGACCGCGCGCCCACGACCTTCGTCGGCGCCATCGACGGCCCGACCGCGGAGCCCGAACGCTCCCGTTTCCAACGCGCCATCGTTGACCGCTTCCCCAATGTGAGCGTCATCGACGTGGCCGACATCGTACGCGGCGTGAGCCGCATCCTCTCGAACATCACGCTGGCCGTCAGCTTCATCGGCGGCTTCGTCTTCCTCAGCGGCGCGCTCATCCTCGTCGGCTCCATCGCCATGACGAAGTTCCAACGCGTCTACGAAGCGGCGGTCTTGAAGACGCTCGGCGCGCAGCGGCGCGTGCTGTTAACGATAATGCTCGCCGAATACGGCCTCCTCGGCCTCGTCGCCGGCCTCGTCGGCGCCGCGGCGGCCAACGGCCTCTCCTACGCCGTCTCCCGCTACGTCTTCGAGATCGGCTGGACGTTCGCGCCCATTTTGAATCTAACCGGCGTCGCCGCCACCATCCTCCTCGTCGGCGCCGTCGGCGCCCTGTCGAGCCTAGACGTACTGACGAAAAAGCCGCTGTCGATATTGCGCGCGCAATGAGGTGTTCCAAGTCCGTGAAGGTTGTGTAAATCGCCGCGCGAGCGGCGCAGTGAATTTAGCCCGGCCTTTCAAGGCCGGGAACGCCCAACGTTAACGAAATACCGCGTCGCGTCAGCGACGCCTGAGCCGACCCTTCGCGTTCAGGCGTCGCTGACGCGACGCGGCCTCCTTTTCTCAACCTCAACCCGGCCTTGAAAGGCCGGGCTAAATTCACTGCGCCGCTCGCGCGGCGGATTTATGCAAATGCTCTAGCTATTCATCACGCCCGACCAATAGATTTTCACGCCCGCCCGATCATCCTTAGCAGTTGCACAATCAACCAACGTGCCCGCCGAAACAATCCTCCCGGCTACTCTCTCAATCTTCACATTCACTAAGTCGATCCACGCGCCCGCTCAATGAATCTGCGCGTCCGCTCAGTCGATCTAAACGCCCGACCTATAAATCTAATTTTGCTCCCAATCGTTCTGCATAAACGACCAATCAATCCGCACGCCCGATGTATAAATCAAATTTACTTCCCAGCCGTTCTGCATAAATGACCAACCAATCTTCACGTCCAACAAGTCAATCTTCACGCCCGCTCGGTCGATCTGCGCAGCCGCTCAATCAATCTTCGCAACCGCGCAATGAACCGAAACGCGCGTCCGGCGGACTCTAACGCTCGAAACATCAATATTTACGGACGAACAGCCGTTTTCCCAGCCGAGTGACCTGATGTTCGGCTCGACCCTGGCTGCAACAGTGTAAGCCAACATAAAGTGCCGTCAATCATACTCGGGCCATTCCATGAAACGGTCTTCGGCCTCCTCGGTCATGAAGAACATCCGGTGCTCCATGGCCTTCGGATCCATGACGATAAACATCCTGTTATGCTTGGGGCTCTTCGGCTCCTCGACCATGAATCTCCAGCCCAGCCCGGTATAGGGCTCAATGACCTTCTGCCAATACTCCGCCGTCCACCCCGTTGACTTGCCGCCCCCGAGCCGGTAATACATCTCCTCGAACAACCCCTTCCCGACCTGTTTGAAAACTGGCTCGTCCATTTGTCTCTCCATCTTCAGTATCTAAACGGCCGGGAGCTTCAGGTCTGAACCCCTACACGCCGTTTGTATGAAAGAAGCGCCTGACGGTAAGCATCACCCGCCCGACAACCCGATTGGTTTACATGAAAAGCGGCGGGTCGCGGGTCGGATGCATGTCGTTGTCAGGCGCAGTGGGGACTGAAGCACGCACTTACGAGACTAGATTCACCTTGAACCCGAGGCTGTGTGCGTTCCGATAGAGTGGGCCGTCCAAAGTCCACAGCTCCGCGCTCAACTCTTCAGCCAAGGAGATATAAGTCGCGTCGTAAGCGTTCTGCCGCTTTAACGCGAGGGCGACTTCCACGACCCGCTTCACATTCGACAGGTCATGGTAGGCAATCGGAAGGATAGAGATGTTATTCCACGCATCTTCAACTTTATCCGCGGGGAATGCGCCGCCTACGATAAGACGGGTGAGGGCGTTGGCGGTCTCATACCGGGCTAAGACTGGGGCATGAAGTTCGACGTTGCCGGAGAGCCAACCGGTGAAATGTTGGAGGACTGTATTGCCACGAGGGTCGCCGCTCACCAATGCGACGAGCAGATTCGCGTCAACGACGACGACCATCAGCGCGAACCCTGCCCGGTTAAATCACGGCCCTCGCGGACTATGGCGGCGGCGTCAACTTCGGGCAGTTTTTCGCCGAGTTCACGCAACCTATGCAACGCCCCGAGAGCGTCTTCGCGCTTCAAATCCCGCGCACCCTGTTTTTGCTCCTTCTCGTGATTCAACGTATCAGCTTTGTTAGCCATAAATCTCTTCGCTCCCGCTCCGTCCTGCGCCTGATTCTACTCCGCGTATTCATAACCCGCTAGCGCCTAACAATTAGTTAGGCGCCCATTATACTCCTAGTCGAGCGGCTTGAGGTCGGGCTCGACCCAGGCGGCGCGGGCCTCGGGGGAGAAGAGGCGTTCGCGGGTGTAGTGCGAGAGGGGGAGGCCCTTGTCGTGGGTCGCGGTCAGCTCGTTGGCGAGGTGAACGAGGGCGCGCGCCTCGTTGCGCTCGGCTTCGAGGAAGGTGCGGACGACGCGCAGCCAGAAGATGGTGAGCGTCTCGTGGTAGCCGCCGGTCGGCGTCGTCACGATGCCGTGCGCCGCGTTGTAGCCCTTGATGCCGCGGCGGACGCGGCGCAAGCCTCCGGCCAGTCGAACTGCAAAAGGTGCCAGAGCGCGACCGTCAGGTGGGCGGCGTGCGTCCACTCCTCGCGCGGCAGCGTGCAGTCCTCGAACCGGCGCACCAGCGCGAGTATCTCGTCGGCGGTGCGGAACGTGGCGGCTTCAAGCGTCAGGGTCGGCATCTCTCTCACTCCGAAATCAGAAGTACGAATAAAGCTGCGTGAAAGGTTCGTGCGTGCGGCGACAAGTTTTTTGCGAAACGACTACGCTGCTCTACCGTTGAGCTACGGCAGCGTTATGGTTAGCTGCCGCCGGGATTCGAACCCGGACCCGCGGCTTCCAGGCATGTAGTTCCGCCGGCATTCGCCGCGCGCACGAAATCTGTTGTCAGTTTTTAGACGGCGGCGCCGGAGGCGCCAGCAGAGGGTAGCCAGACGTGAAACGTCTGGGACACGTCAATCATGATGTCTGCGCGTCGGAGACGCGCCAGACCCGTCGCGCGTCTCCGACTTCTCGACCGTAACCAGACGTTTCACGTCTGGCTACCCTCTCATGGCCGCTTCGCGGCCTCGCACGAGTTTTCAAACAGGCTCTCATCTGCCGGTAGAGGCGACAAGGGTGGCGAGAGTTCACCCCCACATGCGACGGGGGTGGCAGGAGTCGAACCTACTTGTACCATGTACTCACACCGGCATTCGCCACCGGCAAAGAACGAGGGGCCGACAAGAGTCTGCCGTGATCTCACTTAACAGGTGGATGTAGTCACGGCGGCATTCGGCCCCGAAGGGCTGAGCTTTCAAAGAACGTGTCGGGGCCGACAAGAAGATTCACGTGACGACTTGCTCGTTTAAAGATCGCTGCATTGATAGCTAAACCAGTCGTTGCGTGGTAAGAGTGCGGCATGGCAGCGAAGAACGCCCGCACCCTTGATTGGAGAGAACAGCGCCGGTGGCGCGCACTCGACCTCAAGCGCGACGGCTGGACGCACCATGAGATCGCCGAAGCCCTCGACGTGACCAAGGGCGCCGTCAGCCAGTGGATGACGCGCGTCGTCGCCGAGGGCGAGGAAGCGTTGCGCGCCCGCCCGCACCTCGGTGCCACGCCGAAGCTGAAGCCGGAGCAGTTAAAGCTGCTTCCGGAGTTCTTATCGCACGGGGTCGAGGCGTACGGCTTCCGCGGCGAGTTGTGGACGTGCGCCCGCGTCACCGAAGTCATCCGGCGCGAGTTCGGGGTCGCGTACCACAAAGACCACGTCTCGCGGCTCCTCAAGTTGCTGCGCTGGACGCCGCAGAAGCCTGCGGAGCGCGCCGCCCAGCGCGACGAGGCGCAGATCGCCGCGTGGCGCGAGCAGACTTGGCCGGAGTTGAAAAAAAAGCGCGGCGCGAGCGGCGCACCTCGGTCTTTATCGACGAGTCGGGCTTCTACCTGCTGCCCGGCGTGGTGCGCACCTACGCTCCATGCGGCGTGACCCCGGTGCTGCGGCCGCACCTGACGCGCGCCCACCTCTCGGTGATGAGCGGGGTGACGCCGCGCGGCCAGCTCTACACGCTGACGCGCCGGCGGCCGCTGCGGAGCGCCGAGTGCATTGCCTTCCTCGGCCACGTACGGCGCATGGTCGGAAGCGACCTGCTGGCGGTGTGGGACGGCTCGCCCATCCACCGCAGCCGGGAGATTAAGGCGTTCCTGGCGGGCGGCGGCTCGCGGTTCGTTCACTTGGAACGACTGCCGGCTTACGCCCCCGACCTGAACCCTGACGAGGGCGTGTGGCAGCACCTCAAGCATGTGGAGTTGAGGAACCTGTGTTGCCGGGACTTGGATCATCTGTCTGCTGAACTGAACCTCGCAGTCAAGCGGCTGCGGCAGAGGCCCTCGCTAATCCAGTCGTTCTTTGCTGGCGCTGGATTAGACATCTGAGGGTTTAGCTATCAATGCATCGGTCTTTAACAGACGAATGTAGTCACGAAAGCATTCGGCCCCTGAAAAGAAGTAGGCAGATGGCAGTAGGCAGTTCGCTCCGCGCTGTAGTGGTTGAAGGATTTACTCGAACCTCTCGGCTTAAGTGTCTTCAACTGCCTACTGCCATCTGCCTACTGCCGGCTGCCTGTCAAAGAGCGACTTGCTCGATCACGCCGACCCAGTGGTCTGCGCCGAGGCGGCCCGCGGCGAAGTCGGCGACCACTTCGAAGACCTGGTCGCTGAAGCCGCCGACGTTGAGCACGTCGTCCGACTCGGCCGCCTGCACGGTCTGGTACGGCTGCACGTCCACGCAGACCATGCGCGCGAGCGGGTTGCGCTGCTTGAACTTCGCCCACTCGCGCATCGTCTCCGTGCCGCGGCCCGCCTTCGCGTCCACCCACGACTCGTAGTCCGAGACGTAGAGGACGAGGTCGCCCGCGGCCTTGCGCTCGTTCAGGAGCCGCAGCGGCGCCGAGCAGTTCGTGCCGCCGCCGCCGACCGACGCGAGCTTCTGCGCGTTCGTCATCACGCTGTCGCGCGGGTTCAGGTTGAGACCCTTCACCACGTCGTGCTCGAACGGCAGCACCTCCGCGTTCGGGTTGCGGCGCACGACGGCGGCACTCACGAGCGCCGCCACGTCCACGCAGCGCACCGCAGTCGTCGAGCCCTTGCGGTGGCCCGTCACGGGCGACTGCATGGAGCCCGACACGTCAGGGCAGACGTAGACCTTGCCCTCGACGCGCGGCACGTTCGAGATGGCGACCTCCATCGCGTCCTGCAACGCGTCGCGCACCGCCGCCGGCACGCGCGCGTCCGCCGAGGCGTAGGCGACCATGAGCTGGTACGGGAAGACCCGCGCCTTCTTGACCAGCTCGGGGTTCGCGAGGCGCTCGGCGACCAGCGCGGTCATGCCGGGCTCGTCGAAGACGCCGTGGCGCGCGAACGTGTTGAGGTTCATGCGCGTCATCTGCCACGGCGCGCGGCGCGCGATGGCCGTCCACTCGGCCTTGCCGAGGTCGAGCGCCGTCAACATCTGGAACGGCACGTCGGGCACGACCTCGCGCGCGCCGTCCTTGAACGCCTCGAACTCGCGGACGAGGTCGGGCAGCGCCTCCGCGTTGTGCGCGCGGCCGACGAGGTAGCCGTAGAGCGCCTCGCGCTGCGGGTCGCGCGGCTTCGGGTGCACCATCTTGACGATGTCTGCGAGCGAAGGCGTCTGGCCGACGCTCGCGCGGAAGACCGCCTCCGCGCCGCGCGCCTCAAGCCACGCGCGCACGAGACGCTTCGGCGCCGTGCCGAGCGACTTGCGGCCCGTCGTGCCCGAGCGGACGATCTGCACGAAGTTGCGCAGCATCTTGCCGTTGTCCACGACGCGCGGGAAGACCTGCGCCAGCAGGCGCACGTCCTTCGTTGCGAGTACCGCGAGGAGCAGCGCGGGCATGTCCTTCATGAAGCCGCGCTCGCGCGCGTAAACGGCAGTCTTCGCGACGAACTCCGCCTCGACCAGCTCGCACAGCTCAAGCACCTTGGCGAGCTGCTCCCCCGCGCCCGCGTAGAAGGTCGCGCCGAGGCAGCCCGTCGCCGCGTACTGCGCGAGCGCCTGCTTCGGCGTCAGAGCGTACGCCGGAGCGTTGTGCTCGTTGCGCGCGTTTGCCGCCGGGACGAGCTTGCCCACCAGCGACTTGAAGAGCGTCTTGTTTGCCATCGTAAGTGTCCCCCTTTGACAAAGGTTCAAAGGTCTCTTTGAAGGCAACCGAACTACCTTGAGGGTTAAACTGCGGAGGAAGGACTCGAACCTCCGTGACCTGTGTCAGAGACAGGCAGCCTGCCATTGGCTGACTCCGCAATGAAGAGTCGGCGCGGGAGGACTCGAACCTCCGACCTCTCGATTATCGGTCGAGCGCTCTACCATCTGAGCTACGCGCCGCGGATGTGTGACATAGGCCGGGTCGGATTCGAACCGACGATCCCCCGCTTAAAAGGCGGATGCCTTGAGCCGCTTGGCTACCGGCCTGCATTGTGTAAAAACTCCGGCCGAGGGACTCGAACCCCCATCATCTTCATTAACAATGAAGCGCCTTACCTTTCGGCCAGACCGGATCGAAAAAGGTCGCGGGGGCGGGAATCGAACCCGCCTTTGGTGGACGGCTTATGAGACCGCCATGCCCCCAGGGCACATCCCCGCACACTGACTGCGGCGGCGGGACTCGAACCCGCACACACTTGTTTACTAGACAAGCGCTCTGTTATCCGTTTGAGCTACGCCGCAAGGATGAGGAAAGATTTGATGGATTGGGTGAGACTCGAACTCACACCTAACAGTTTGCAAGACTGTCGCTCTGCCGAGTTAAGCTACCAACCCTTGAAGCTTTTTGTTTCTGATGGCGGAGGCGGGAATCGAACCCGCGGCCTGCGGTTTATGAGACCGCTGCTCTGCCATTGAGCTACTCCGCGCCGTCGTTTCGATGAGCCTGGCAGGACTCGAACCCGCACCGATCCATTTAGAAGACGGATGCTCTTTCCATTTGAGCTACAGGCCCGCGCGTGTGAAGGCGATGGCGGGATTCGAACCCGCACAAGTCCGCTTACGAGACGGATGCTCTGCCGGTTGGAGCTACATCGCCGTGTCGAGTTTGGACGGGGCGGGCCGCCGGTAGTCGGCCTGTCGCTCCACGGTCGCGCGCGCCCACGCCCGCGCGCGCGATGAGCCGCGCCCCGATGTGATGGCCGGTGAAGGAATCGAACCTTCGACATCCTGTTTGTAAGACAGGCGCTCTAGCCTGGCTGAGCTAACCGGCCGGGAACAGTAGGCCGTAGGCAGATGGCAGTAGGCAGTTGAAGACACTTAAAACCGAGAGGATCGAGTTAATCCTTCAACGTCCTTAACGCGGAGCGGCTGCCTACTGCCTACTGCCTACTGCTTGATGGAGGCAGTTGGAGTCGAACCAACCTTTTCGGCTTTTCAGACCGACGCTTGCCCACGTCAGCTATGCCTCCGTGTGTTCACTTCGTTGGTGTGTGAAGGAGGTGGGACGGCCGTCCGGCCCACCTCCACGTTCAGGCCGACTCGCGCCGCTCTGGCTTGAGCGGCACGCCCTCGATGTCGAGGTACTTGCGCCACGCGGGGCGCGACTCCGCGTAGTGGCAGAGCAGAAGGTGTTCGAGGCCGATGCCGAGCGGGCGCTGCGGCGTGAGCAGGGGCATGCGCGCCTCCTCGGGCGTGCGGCTGCCCTTGCGCGTGTTGCAGGCGACGCAGGCCGTCGCAAGGTTCTCGGGCGTCGAACGACCCTCGCGCGAGCGGGGCGTGATGTGGTCGAGCGTCAGCTCCGCCGCGCCGCGCTTCTGCCCGCAGTACTGGCAGCGGAAGCGGTCGCGGATGAAGATGCGCAGGCGCTTCATCGACGCCGTCTGGCGGCGGCGTCGGACGTTGACGTAGCGGCGCAGGCGCACCACGCTCGGCACGCGGAACTCCGCGCGCGGCGAACGCAGCACGCGCTGGCCGTCGAACTCCTCGACCGAGACGGCGCCGCGGATGACCATGCACATCGCGCGCGCCACCCCGACCGTGCCGAGCGGCTCGTACGAGAAGTTCAGAAGCAGAACACGGCCGTTCAGAGTGCTCATCCCGGCAGACCTCCTTTCAAGAGTAGTAGGCAGTAGGCAGTAGGCAGTTGGCAGTCGCTCCGCGTTAAGGACGTTGAAGGATTAACCGAAGTCTTCGACTTGAGTGTCTTCAACTGCCTACTGCCTACTGCCTACTGCGTTGGAAGTGCGGGCGGCGTGAGGGGCCGCGCGGGGTGCGCGGCCCGCCCGCAGTCTGTGAAGGCCGTCAGTCGAGGAAGGCGACGTGCGATGCGAAGGGGGCCAGGCCCTCCGTGTTCATCGCCACGCGGTGCCAGACGTCGAGCACGACGGTCTTGTGATCCTTGTGCCACACGCGGCCGCGCGCGTAGAGCGCGGGGTCGCGCGTCATCTGCCGCCAGTCGAAGCGTGCCGCCTTCGGGTTCGAGGCGAGCACGCGCCGGTACTGCTCGTGTGTTAATCCCTGCGGGTAGCGCGCGCAGACCATGACGGAGACGCCGCCCGAGCGGTAGGCGAACTGGCAGGTGTGCGGCTTGCTGCCGGCGCCGCGGCTCAAAGGCTCGTTGCGGAGCATGAGCCGCTCGGGGACGACGAGGTCGGGCTGCGGGACGAAGAACCACTCGCCCTGTCGCACGAACGCCTCGTTGCGACGGCGGAAGCGGTTCTTCTGCCGTCGGAGGTTGTGGCGCACCGCCGCGCGCACCTGCGGCGGCTGGAGCGACTCCATCGCCGTCAGGACGCCCGAGACGGACGCGCCCGGCACGGCGCAGACGAACCAGTGGCGCTCGTCGTGGCCGCAGAGGTACTTCTCCTTCTGCCCTTCGCGGCGGCCGAGCAGCAGCAGGTGCCGCATCTCGCGCCGCAGGTCTACGACCTCGAACTCGACGCCCTCGCCGCGCGCGACGCGGATGTCGAAGAACTCGCCGCACTCGTCCGTCCCGATGTCGATGCCCGGGCTCTTCGGACGATGCCAGCGGAACTCGTTCCAGGTCTCTCGAACCTTCAAGCGCGCCCCCATGAGCGCGAACTTTTCGACCAACAATCCGGTGTCCATAACTCTTCTTTCTAACTGTGCCCCTCGCGGGGACGCCTCAGATCGTGGACGCGGACGTTAGCTTCCCGTGCGGGCCGAACCCTTCCGGTAGAGCAACGGGGCCGCGCCCTCCCCGCGCCGCCCGAAGGCGCGCAGGAAGACTCTCGCGACGTAGAACAGCCTGAGCCGGTACATTGCGCGGACTCCTTTCTCGTGTGTGGGTTGAAGGTTTGACGAGCGTGCTTCAGCTCGTCGCTTGAGAGCGCACGGCCGGACTCGAACCGGCGCTGAACGGTTTTGCAGACCGTCGCCTTATCCAACTTGGCTACGTGCGCTTGTGGAATGCGGGAAGAGGGAGTCGAACCCTCAGAGCGAGTTTGGAAGACTCGAATGTTAGCCGTTACATCACTCCCGCTCGAAGTCGAAAGGGCGGTGCAGGAATCGAACCCGCATCTGAGCCGGTCGAAACGGCCCGCTTTTTTATTCCGTTAAGCTAACCGCCCAAAAGAGGAGGGAAGTGAACGGCGGGATTTGAACCCGCGTCCCCGGCGTGGCGGGCCGGTGCTCTCGCCTGGCTGAGCTACGTCCACGTTGAAGAAGTCGGAGCGGTGGGATTCGAACCCACGTCGTCTCGGTCCCAAGCCGAGTGCCTCTGTGTCCCCTAGGCTACACTCCGAAAGTTGATGCGCCGCGCGGGACTCGAACCCGCAGCCCCCCGCTTAAGAGGCGGGTGCTCGTGCCTGTTGAGCTTGCAGCGCGTGTGAGAAGGCGGAGCGGACGAGACTCGAACTCGCGTGGGCTGGATCGACAATCCAGTGCCTAGCCTCTCGGCCACCGCTCCGTAAAGTTTGAAAGGGCGTGCGGGATTCGAACCCGCGTTGACGCGATAGAGAGTCGCGCGCCTTAGACCAGCTTGGCTAACGCCCCGTGTCTGGGAATGGGTTGGCCGGCGGGATTTGAACCCGTCACCTCCGCGGTCACAGCGCGGCGCTCTGCCCGGTTGAGCTACGGCCAAAGTGAGATCGTCTTAACAGGGGTGGCGGGGTTCGAACCCGCGAAGCCACTTGGGCGACTGTTTGAAGGACAGCCCGCTTTGCCTTTTGCATACACCCCCGAGTGTCAGGAAAGTTTGGCAGAGGCGGCCCGACTCGAACAGGCATGTGTCCCACCGAAGGGAGCGCAGGGTTGGAACCTGGTGCATTGCCTTTATGCTACGCCTCCGTGTCAGTGCGCGCGGAGAGACTCGAACTCTCACCGTGCATTTTTTAAGAATGCCGCCTCTGCCTGCTTGGGCTACGCGCGCGTCGGATGCGCGCGGCGGGAGTCGAACCCGCACCGAGACTCTTTTTGAGAGAGCCACCTCTGCCGTTTGGGTCACGCGCGCTCTGATACGGGAGGAGGGATTCGAACCCTCATGAACCGCCGTCTGAGGACGGTGCGTCAGCCATTTGCGCCACTCCCGCGTGCGATGCTGGAGGAGGGAGTCGAACCCTCAACGGGCAGTTAAGCCCCCGGCGACCTCAGCGCCGTGCGTTTGCCGTTACGCCACACCAGCCGAACTTGCAAAGACTCCGGGGGAAGGAGTCGAACCCCCATGACCTGTTCCAAAGACAGGCGTCCTCCCTTTAGACGACCCCGGAAGAAAGCGAACCCGGCACGACTCGAACGTGCGGCCTCAGGCGTCGCATACCTGCGCTCTGATCCATCTGAGCTACGGGTTCAAACTGAAAGGCGGAGGCGGTGCGACTCGAACGCACAGGGGCGCGGACGCCCGGCTGCTTAGCACGCAGCTGCACTGCCTTTTGTGCGGCGCCTCCGTAGAAGAGGAAGGTGTGGGAGTCGAACCCACAGAAGCTTTCGCTCCGACAGTTTTCGGGACTGCTTGGCGTGCCCGTGCCCAACCTTCCAAAGTGCATCAGGAGGGACTCGAACCCCCATGCTCGCGCAGAGCAACGGCTTTACAGGCCGCCTGCCAGACCGATTCGGCGTCTGATGCAAATGTCGAAAAAAAACTGATGAAGGCGGGGAGCGGGAAACTCTCCCGCCTTCATCCCTCAAGGTAATTCGGTTGTCAAACAGCAAAATAAAAGGAGCGGGCCCTTCGGCTTCCCCAGAGGAAGCAGGCCCGCTCCACGCAAGTCTCTTAGAACTATTCCGAGATTTGGGGAGCGGGAGGCCGCCCCCCGCTGAATCAATTCTGTAACTGCCGACGATCTTTGCGCGCCCAACCTTCGGGTCGAAGGGTATGGCGCTCAATCAGCCCGCCGCCTTGATTAAAGGCCGGCCGACTCGGGCAGACGACGCCCCTCGCGCCCGAGCCCCGATACGGGGCGGACGTGAGGCCGGCGGCCGCCATCGGTGTCGCCGTCGCGCGTCTGTCTATGTTCGAGTTCGTCGTCATCTTTCGAAATTCTCTCTCCTACTCAAGAGGTCGGCCCGCGGCGCGGGCGACGGTGTGAATATACGCAGACTACTTTATACTGTCAAGCACTTTTTTCGAGAAAATTTTCGGGCGGGTTTTTCGGAGGAAATCCGGGTTGTGCCGCGGCGCGCGCCGAGGCCATACTGTGGCCGACATGAGGCCAACCATCATCGCCGTCGGCGGCTTCAACTCGAACTCGGGCAAGACGACGCTCGTCTGCGACCTGCTGCGCGCGCTGCAAGGTTGGGAGGCCCTGAAGATGACGCGCGGGCACTACCGCTCCTGCGGCAAAGACCCGCACGCCTGCTGCGTCGCACACCTGTTGAGCGACGAGCCGGTCGTCCGCTCCGGCCGCGCGGAGACCTACGCGCGGGGCAAGGACACGGGACGTTACTGGGACGCGGGCGCGTCGGAAGTACACTGGGCAATCGTGACCGACGCGCAGGTCGAGGCGGGTTTCCGCGCGGCGCTCTCGCGCGTGAAGGCGCCGGGCGTCGTCGTCGAGGGCAACAGCTTCCTCCGCTCCTCCGAGGCGGATTTCACCGTGCTCGTCGCGCGCACGGACGTTCTGAAGATTAAGACGACTGCTCGGCGCGTGCTGCCGAAAGCCTCCGCCCTCTACCTTTCGGACGCGGGGCAGGGCATCGACGCGGACGACCGCGCGCTCTTCGAGCGTTGGTGGCGCGACGCGGGACTGGAAGAGACGGCGCCGGGGCTTCCCGTCTACACGCGCGAGAGTCTTTCGGAGTTGAAGGAGCGCGTCGTCCACGCGCACGCGGTAAACTTTCGGACGGAGGCTGAGGTTGTCTGAAGTGGAGGGAAGAATCTTCCAGCTCAACGTCTCGGACGGCGGCGTGCCGAAGCTCGCCGTCCGCGAGGCCGTACTGACTTTAAAAGGGCTCGAAGGAGACCGCCAACAAGACCTGCGCTACCACGGCGGCCCGGCGCGCGCCCTGTGCCTCTTCGCGCTCGAACGCGTGTTGGAACTACAGGCCGAAGGGCACCCGATCTTCCCCGGCTCGGTCGGCGAGAACCTGACGGTCGTCGGCCTCGACTGGTCTGGGCTGAAACCCGGCGCGCGGCTCGCGCTCGGCGAAGAAGCGGTCGTCGAAATCACGAGCTACACCGCGCCCTGCAAAAACATCGCGGGCTCCTTCGAGGGCGGCAAGTTCAAACGCATCTCGCAGAAAGTCAACCCCGGCGACTCCCGCCTCTACGCACGCGTGGTGAGCCCCGGCCGCCTCTTCGTCGGCCAGCCGGTCAAGTTGTTGAACGAGCCTTAGACCGCGTGACGGCCAAAAAGAAAAGGCGCCGGGAGCCCCCACTCCCGACGCCTACGGCCACTCGCGTGGCCTGCCCCAAAGTTTCACTCGTTCTCAGAAGGAACGCCCGTTAGGTGAGAATAATACTAACCCCCGCGCCCGCCCCTTTGGTTGCAGTTTTATTGCGAGGCTGAGACGTTTCGCGTACCGTCGAAAAAAAGAGGGAGGTGCGTCCAAAGTAACGCATCTCCCTCCCTTTTTGAACGAAACTGACGGGCCGTGAGGGATTCGAACCCCCGACACCTAGTTCCGAAGACTAGTGCTCTATCCAGCTGAGCTAACGGCCCTTTGCCTCACCTGTGCGTGTACGATAGCACAGGCGTGCCGGGGTGTTTAGTGTGATGGCTGCGCGGTCGGGGCGACAGCGGCGCCGGTCGCGGGGCTCGTCGTCGTGCGGCCGTGGAACTCGCGGCGGATGTAGCGGACGAGGTTGTCGATACGCGGCTGATCGAGGCGCTTCTTGAAGGGCGGCATGTCGTCACCGCCTTCGGCGATCTGCTTGGCGAGGTGCGCGTCGGGGTCTTTCAGGCCGTGCTCGCGCAGGCTCGGCACCTTCACCTTCTCGCCCTCGTCCAGTTCGACCGTGCCGCCCGTGCCGTCGGCCTTGTGGCACTTGATGCAGAATTGCGAGTAGTCGGCGGCGGCCGAGGCCAGCTCATCGGGCGTCGCGGCCGGGGCGGGTGTCGATGTGTTTGACGCGGTGGCCGCGGGTCGCGCGTTGGCGTTGGAGTTCTGCGCGGTCTGCGTGCTGTTGCAGGCGGCGGCGAAGGGGATGACGGCGAAGAGGGCGAGGGCGATCTTATGAAGTTTCATGCGCTCGAAGGGTGCGGTTCGGAGACCGTTCAGATTGTTCGTCGGGTTGAAAGAGCGGGGCGAGTATAGCGTAAGGCCGCGTGAGTTTGAAGGAGCCCCCGCGTTGACTTGAAACAACTCGGCGCGGGCGCGCGCGGCGGTTTGCAATCCTGCGCGGTGCGAAGCACAATACGTCTCGCCCGTTGGTTACTCTTACTCTCCCAAGGCGGCGCACGCGCGTAGAGAGAGGCAGCCCTTCAAACCCCTAACGGACATCTTGAGGAAGTAAGACCATGAGCACGGAACATGAGGAGACCGGCGCGGGGCGCCCGACGCTGCGGCTGGCCGACAAGGCCGAGCGCGGGGCGGGGCAGGCCGAGCAGCCCGAGAAGGCCCCGAAGATCGCCCGCCAGTTCGTCACCTTCACTTTCTACAAGGCACGCCCCGAGTGGCGCATGCTCGACGCGCAGTCGAAGCTCGACGCCAAGCGCGAGTTCGTCGAGGTCTTCGACTCCTACCGGCGCACGCTGTTGATGCACTGCTACTCCATCGTCGGCCTGCGCTCGAACGTGGACTTCATGCTCTGGCGCATCGGCTACTCGCTCGACCCGTTCCAGGAGATGTCCGCGCGTCTGAACGGGACACAACTCGGCCGCTACCTCGACGTGTCGCAGTCGTTCCTCTCGATGACCAAGCGCTCGATGTACATCGACAAGGACAACCCCGAGCACGTCGAAGACCGTCTGCACATCGTGCCCGGGCAGTCGAAGTATCTCTTCGTCTACCCGTTCGTGAAGACGCGCGAGTGGTACGGGCTGCCCGTCGAGCAGCGGCAGGAGATGATGGACGAGCACATCCGCGTCGGCTCCAAGTACCGCTCGGTCAAGCTGCACACGACCTACTCCTTCGGCCTCGACGACCAGGAGTTCGTCGTCGCGTTCGAGACCGACCACCCGTCGGACTTCCTCGACCTCGTGCAGGAGCTGCGCGAGTCGAAGGCGAGCCGCTACACGCTCCGCGACACGCCCATGTTCACCTGTCGCCAACTCCAGCTCGGTGAATGTCTGGACGAGCTTGGATAACACTTTCATCAACAACGTTCGGGAAGGGGAGCCGCCGCGCTCCCCTTTTTCATTTCCACCTCTTATCTGAAATTTCAAGGTTCAAATTTGAAATTCCTTTCGCCCCCCTGCGATTATCCTCGCATGCCGCACCGCAGACTTCTTAAGCTTCTACTCGCGTCGTTCAACGCTTTCGTCATCCTCGTTTCCGCCTTGCATCCTTGCGCTGTTGCGCAGGTGAGTTCGCAGCCGAACCAGACGCGGCGCTTCGAGTACCTCTGGTACGAGGCCGAGAACATGGGCGGGCTCTCGCTCGACGCGCGCAACGAGCCGCGCCTGAATCCCGTGTGGCGGAACCTTCCGCGCGAGAAGGCGCCGGGGTGGGGCATCAACGGGCCGGGCGTCTCGGCCGAGTGGTCGCAGGGCGGCGAGAGCGAGTGGAACTCGGTCGCGGCCTCGCCCGACGAGACGCGCGCCGCGCTCTTTCAGGATGTCGAAATCCCGCGCGACGGCGAGTACCGCGTCTGGGCGCGCTACGCCGACTGGGCGCGCAAGGACGAGAGCTTCACCGTCCGACTCACGCAGCAGGGGCGCGAGGTCTTCCGTCGAGAGTTCGGCGCCCGCGACGTAATCGACCCGCATGACGAGGTGAGCATGTACTGGGGCTGGGCCTTCGCCTGGGACGGCTCGCCCGCGGCGACTTTGAAGAAAGGCCCGGCGCGTCTCTCAATCGAGATCGAGAAGGCGGCCGCAGCACATCGGCAGGTCGATTGTATTCTCGTCACGAACGATCTCAACTACCAACCCGACGGCCGTCGCAAGCCGCCCTTCCACGCACAGAGGGTCTTAAGCGAATGGGCCGCGAAGCGGACGCCGCTCGCGCCGCTGCTCGATAAATCCGCGAACGTCGAAGCGACGCCCGCGCTCTGGCGCAGGCCCCCGCTCGCCGGTCGAGACTTCCTCATGCCCTGGAACATCTCGGAGGCGTTCTGGGACTTGTACGCGAAGCCGCCCGCGGAGCGCCCGCTCTACCCCTTCAGCACCGAGCTGCCCGAAGCCTTCGTCGAGAAGTACAAGGGCGCGCGCGACGTGCCCATCTTCGACTCGCCGCTCGTCGTGCCAGTCCTCCACATCAACCACATCACCAAACACCTCAAAGAGGGGAGCGCCTTCCTCGACTTCGTCCGTCAGACGCGCGCGCCCTTTGCCATCAACATCAACTACGGCGCGGCCGACTTCTCGGAGGCGGACGGCGCCGCGGCGCTCAAGCTCCTCGAAGGCGAACTGCGCGGACAGTTCCTCGGCTGGATTTCGGGCGAGAGCATCGGGCACGTCTACGAACCGATGGCCGCGCGCCTCACGCTCACGCCCGACATGCCCCGCAAAACGATGCTCGAAGCCTACCGCGCGGCCTACACGCGCGCGCTCGAAGAGAAGTGGTCGGCCACGTTCCACACGACTTCGGGCGCGCAGTGGGACAAACTCATCCCCGCGCAGGCGACCTCGACCACGGCCTTCGCGCACGCGCTCTTCGACTGGGGCGTGCGCACGCTCGGGATGGAGACCGCGGCGGTGCAGCCCGTCACGGCCATGCGCATCGCCTTCGTCCGCGGCGCCGCGCGACAGTACGGCGGCAACTTCCTCTACTACCACGCGCCCAACTTCGGCGACACGGCGACGACGTTTACGAAGCAGCAGAACTTCGCCGGCCCCGAACAGTTCTTCCACTCGCGCTACGGCCCTTCGATGGGGCCTTCGCTCTCCTGGTACAGAAAAAGTTATTACCTCTACTACATGTCGGGCGCGTCGGCGATCTATCTTGAGCAGGGCTTCGACCAGTTCTTCAAGCCCGGCCCCGGCGAGCACCCGTTCCAGCTCAACCCGCTCGGGCGCATCAGCGAAGAGTTCGTCCGCTTCGCGCAGGAGCACACGGAACGCGGCACGCCTTACACCCCGGTCGCCTTCCTGCTCGACCCCGCGCACGGCTGGGACATGACCGACTACCCGCAACTACCATTGGGTGTCTCTCCGATTAACCGTTCGGATAGAGCGTTGCGCGAGCTGTTCCTCGCCGCTTACCACCCCGCGGCGATTGATGAGGGCGAGCCCGCGACGGCCGACCGCCAAGCCTTCACCAGTTCAGTCTTCGGCGACATCTTCGACGTTCTGGTCGCGGATGAAAAAAAGGCCGGCGCGCTCGACGCGTACCGCGCGCTCGTCGTCGGCGGGCGCGTCGAATGGACGGCCGCGTGGGCCGCGCGTCTGAAGGCTTACGCGGAGAAGGGAGG
>JADMIO011627943.1_pt1 | contig 39431 bp, 42 predicted proteins | sample 8958161 | NCBI WGS metagenome assembly JADMIO01 (sample SAMN16585339, study PRJNA669376) | soil metagenome | isolation source: Crop rotation soil | place: USA: Cullars Rotation, Alabama | collected 2011 | reverse complement strand
CGCGACAACTTGTCCACGTGGAATTCTAAGCTTAGGATCCCAATGTGCTGGAAAGCTCCGGGAGCCGCCAGCTTTTCTAGCTTCACAAAAACCGCTGCCATCGAACCACTCACGACATCAAGTTTTCCTTTAAACCCTGCTTTTATCAAACTATTTTTTAATTCCCTAATATTTTTTCCAAGAAGGACAATAGCCTTCAGATGCGAAAGCCTCGCAAGCTTTTTAGCAAAACCACCATAATTCACACCCTTACCCTGCCCCCCCAATATAAGAATAATGGGCTCATGAAAACTATTCACTGCAGCAAGAGTAGGCTCCGGAACCGTTGCTGCAGAATCATTATAAAAGGTCACCCCTTTCCTCTTTACAACAAATTGAAGGCGGTGAGGTAAAGATTTAAAACCAATAAGTGCTTTTTTTTGTATCCCCGAAGAAACCCCAAGCAATGAAGCGACCGCACGAGCAGCAGCAATATTTTCAAAGTTATGCTTCCCCAGGATCGGCGACACTGAAAAAAGTTGCTGTAAATTTTGCTTCTCCTCAGGCTTCGGTTGTTTTATAGAAAAAGCAATTTTCCGAGCAGCGCCTGAATGAGCAATCCTCCTGGAAAGTGGGTAATCGTCATTGTAAATAACAAAGTCGTTTTTATTTTGAAACCGAGCAATATTAGCCTTTGCTGACACGTACGCAGAAAGTGATTTGTGATAGTCCAAATGATCCGGAGCGGTCATAAGCACTACAGCAATATGAGGACTAACAGTCATATCCTCTAGCTGAAAGCTGGAAAGCTCGAAAATAACCAGGTCAGTCCTCTTAAGCTTATCAAGCAAACCCAAAGGCGGATTATTACCAATATTTCCGGTCAAATAAATCCTTTTTTTCCTGAACGCTAAGCTCAGCATCGCGTGTAATAAACTGCTGGTAGTCCCCTTCCCCTTGGTACCTGTAATACCAATAATCGGACAAGATGCTAATGCAAAAAATAGTGAAGTTTGACTGAGAACCACAACTCCCTGTCTTTGAGCGTTTAGAAGTTCTGGTCGGAAAGATGAAATACCAGGGCTACGAAAAACAATGTCATAGTCAGTAAGCTTATCAAAAGCCGACTCACCTCCAGTGCTCTCATCTAAAACCACGGAGGGTATTTTTTGTGCTCGTAAAAAACGCCGTACTGCTCGTCCCTCTTCTCCACTCCCCAGCACGGCTATTTTTTTATCCTTAAATGTTTGTAATATATGCGTCATTTTTTTCTAAGCATGTAACCGGCAAGATGCTGAGTAGGAATCCCTCCCGACAAGGTTTGTTTTCCGTTAACGAATACATGCTCAATGCCCGTACTATACTGGAAAGGGTTTGAAAGAGTAGCATTATCCGAAACGGTAACTGGATTAAAAACAACTACATCTGCAAAATTTCCGACAGCAAGCGCCCCTCTTTTTGCAAGACCGATCTTAGTAGCGGGTGTTAACGTAAGCTTCTTAATTGCTTCCTCGAGAGTAATAACCTTAGTATCAATAACATGTCTTAAAAATTTAGGAGCGGCACCAAAGCATCTCGGATGCACCAATTTTTCTTTAAGTCTAAAATTATTAGCCACTTCTTTAAACCCCGCCCCATCGGTCCCTACTATAGCAAGTGGGTGAGACAATAGCTCGTAAACCTGCGCCTCGTCTGCCGACCGGTCAAAAACCAAACTTTCGCTTCCAGCATTTTTTAAGAGCTCAATAAACACCTCCTCCACAGACAATCCGGTATTTTTAGAAATATCAGCAACGGTCTTGCCCACCATGCCAAGTTGATTACCCGTTGAAGCAACCACGAGCATAGAAAGTTGATGAGACTGCTCTGCTAATTCGTTTGCCAATTTTTTCCTCTCATGAGCATCTTCCAGGCGATTCAAAATTGCACTTCTACCCCCAAGCCTGCTCCATTTAGGTAAATAACTGTAAATAACTTGCCAGACACTATCGTAAGGGTATGCATCGAAGTGAACATTCAACCCTTTATGAAAAGCGGTTTCCAAACGTTCTATAACTTGAGGCATGAGCTGCCAATTGCTGCGGTTACGTATCTTTAAATGAGCTATCTTCATATTCACGCCCGTCACTTTCGCAATCTCCAAAGCCTCTTCCAAGCTTTCTAAAATTTCCTCGGCTTCATTACGTAAGTGAATAGACAAAAGTCCACCTTTAGCCACCACCAATGAAACTAATTCTTGTAATTCCAGTTCGGAGGTATACATTTCATGGGAATAAGAGAGTCCATTCGAGAGACCAAATGCTCCCGCATCTAAAGAATCGGCCAACTGAGCTTTCAGGGTATCGAGCTCATTTTTTTCAAGACTCCTAACCTCATCACCCAAAAGCCCGCGCCTCAGCGTGGCATATCCTACAAGGGTAGCAATATTACACCCAAAACGATTTCTCGAGAGCTCTTCAATATATTCACTAAATGTCGTCCAGTTAATATTAGAACCGCTCAAATCGTGCCATTTTCGAATAGACAGCAATGATGCCGGGGACAATAAAGGAGCCAGACTGGCGCCGCACTGACCAACAAGAATAGAGGTAAACCCTTGGGTAACCATGCTGTCGAAACTTGGATTATCAAAAATACTCCAATAGCTATCACTATGATTTTGGATGTCTACGAACCCTGGAGCGACTATTCTTTCTTGGGCATCAATGACCCGTGCTCCCTTTTCTGGAATATTGGAACCAATAGCCACGATCTGGTCACCATCAAGAGCAACATCAGCCTTGTACGCTGCTTTTCCTGTCCCATCAATAACCGTGCCATTTTTTATTAAAAACGAATACATACAAACTAGAGTGAAAAATAAGGAATAAAGAATAAGGAATAAACTAGCTGCGTTTATTCGTCATTCTCTATTCGTCATTCTTTATTCTTATTTTCATCTATCCAAAAAATAAATAATCATTCCTATAATTGCTACTACCCAAGCAATAATCCAAAAACGCATAGTCACTTTCGTCTCTGGCCAACCTAAAGCTTCTAAATGGTGATGAAGGGGTGAAGAAATAAGTAACTTACGACCGAAAGCAAAACGCCAAAACATTTGTAAGAGAGAGCTAAAAGCTTCAATAACAAAGATGAATCCAAAGAAAATAAGAAGGATTGACGTATTTGTTAAAAATGCCATCGTAGCTAAAAGTACACCCATGCCCATAGAACCAGTATCACCCATAAAAAATCGTGCTGGGTAAATGTTGAACCAAAGAAAGGCCACCAACGCACCAGCCACTACAAACGCGAGGGCTGATAGGTTAAATTTATGTTCCAAAAACGCAATAAAGCCATACGCCACAAACGATGCCAAAAGAGTCCCCCCTGCCAAACCATCTAAACCGTCTGTCTGATTCACCGCAAAACTCGTACCAACGACGACCAAGATAAAAAAAGGTATGTACAGAGCCCCGAGCACCCAATCTCCAAAGAGTGGTATATGAATAGTATCGAATCCGAGTTTGGCATAAAACCACCAAGCGCCAATACTGGCCACTATGGCATAAAGTATAACTTTAAACCTGAATTGAATCCCTCTACCTTTATAACCCATACTTCGGACATCCAAAAAATCATCCAATAAACCAACCATACTCGCTCCAATAAAAGCCCCAAGTGGCAACCATGTTTCAGAACGAGTTAGGAAATTAAGGTCATGAAAAAGTGAGAAGCTTCCAAGTATACGTAACTCGCTAATACCCACGACTCGATCTAAAAACCAAAAAGATAGAGCAATAAGAAGTGCCGTCATCCAAATTAAAATACCACCCATAGTTGGGGTACCCTTCTTTGACGCGTGTAATTTGGAAAATACCGGCGTACTCCCATCACTGCGTATTTGCTTGCCTATCTTATTGCGATAAAGAAATGACGTAAGAAGAGGTGTGCCAAAAAAGGCGACGATAAAACTTACGGCAGTAAGCACGAAAACCTTAATCAATTCCTGCTGGTAGGGCATGATTCATTTTACCACAGGCTGGTCTTCCCATATAAAAGAGTCACTAACAACTTCTTTTAATGTAAGAGTATCGGCTTCTCTATTTTGACTCCCCATTACGATTATAATAACCGTGTGATCCTTAATATGGGCTTGAGTGATCATATTACCTCCAGCTTCTGGCGTGCTGCCAGTCTTAACTGCTTCAATGTCTGCGTGTCCTGAAAGCAACTTATTCGTTCCTTTTACCCGAAAGATTCTACCGCTTTGCGCAGTAAATTCGTAGGAGTTATTTTTGCCTAATATTTCAAAAAGTCCATGCTTAAAACATTCTTCTACCAGTAACTTTAAGTCATGAGCAGTCGAGTAATTACCCACCTCATCAAAACCCATAGGGTTAGTAAAGCGGCTATTAACCATGACCAGTTCCAAGGCTTTTTCATTCATTTGTAAAGAAATATCTTTTCCCTGTTTTGCACGGAGAGCATTACCCAATGCTAACGCTGCATCATTAGTCGAACCCACCAGCATCGCAAAAAGTAAATCCTGTCCATAAATTTTTTCTCCCTTCTTAAATCCTATTACGGGGCGAGTTGGCTCAATATCCTTTTCAGTCATTTCATAAACAGCGGTTAGATCCAAGTGTTCAAGAGACAAAAGCGCGGTCATAAGCTTAGCAAGACTTGCAGTCGCCCTTTTCTCATCTATATTTTTAGCTACTATAATCTCACCATCGTATTTATCAAAAATTAAAACAGAAGCGGCGCTAACCTTTCCAAGACTAGGTTCTTTTACTTGCCTAACGTGCGTTTCCGAAACCGGAACACCTTCACCCCGCACTGGGGCCTTCACTGATATACCTAAAACCTTTTTCTCTACTGCTCCTCTATGGACAAAATTGAAAAATCCGACCACAATTAAAACCACGACGAGTGAGTATGAAGAAAAATTCCACTTTATAGGCATGTACCATAATTATAAACGCCCTTTAATTGACAAAGCCGATATCTGTGGATAAGATTCAAAAGCAGAAAATAAAAAACCAAAAGTTATCCTTAACTTTCCGCTTTAAAACGGGAAAGAACCCATACATATATGAGCGCCGTAGAAGTTTCCAATGACAACTTTGAACAAGAAGTACTACATTCTGAAGTACCTGTAATCGTAGATTTTTGGGCGGAATGGTGTGGGCCATGTAAAGTACTCTCTCCAATTATTGAAGAAATAGCCCATGAGCAAGAAGGTAAAGTTAAAGTAGCTAAAATAAACGTAGACGAAAATCCAGATCTGTCTCAAAGGTTCAATATTATGAGCATTCCGACTATGAAGTTCTTTAAAAAGGGAAAACTCGCAGCAGAGCTGGTAGGAGCAGCCCCCAAATCCACAATTGAAGCAACCCTAAAAACTCTCATATAAAAAAATCCCGGCAGACCTTGCCGGGATTTTTTTATATTTAAACGACTAGGAGACCTTAATAATCTACGCGACAGATTTACTATTCAAAATGCTTGGTTTCACCTGGATTCAAGGTAGACGTCTGCACGGGTGGGGTCTGTGAGCTTGTACCCACGGAAGGTTCAGTTTTAGGTTTAAAAATTTCTTCTACTTTTTGCTCATTTAATGACTGAACCGTATCCCAAATTGGATGCGCCTGTTTATTTGTACTTTGAGGTTTTGAACTATTTTCGGGTCTGGGTCTAGGCTTAGGCCTATTACGATTATTACTACTGGTTCCACTATTATTACTAGTGTTGTAACGAGGGGGTCGTGAATCCCTGAAATCTCTGCTCGGTTGCGGGCTAAAGCTCCGTGTAGGAGGTGCACTTTGCTCGCGAGTAGGTATAGGCTTAAAAGCGGCTACTTTTGGAGCACCAGGCTCACTTGTTCGTTCTCGTGCAAACGGCCTGGGAGCGTTAGAAATAGCAGGTCTCAGAGGTGCAGGAGCGGGAGTTTCAGACTCCTCCCTTCTTTCAACCCTTGGCTCCCATACGGGCTTCTGAGAAGGAGAACTAATCTCACGAACATCTTCGGAGACAACTAATTTACCAGCTTGTTCATGGAACTCAGCACCCATCCAACGAGATATCTTTTCTTCAACGTCCGACACAGGATTAGCAAAACGTTCTCTGGACACTTTAATAACCTTTTCAGCGTTACCCGCATAAAAACTCGGATCTGGCGGAAGAGTGGTAGCAGAAAATGGTTCACTTGCCATACCGTCTATCATGAGTTTTAAAATAACATGGTATTTAGGAAGGGCTACCAAATCATTGGGGGTAAAGACCGGGTCAAATTCCGTTTCAAGATATTCAGCATCAGCTGCTCCTATTCTAAATATAACCATAGTACCTACGTTTCCAAAAACTGCATCTCTAATTTTAGTACTATTTTTATCTGGAGTAAGTTGACCGATATATTGGTGACCTATAATTAAATTCAAATGGTACTTACGAGCTTCACTTAATATAGTTGCAAAGCTGTCCGTGGCAAAATTTTGAAACTCGTCAACATACAAGTAAAAATCCGGACGGTCCTTCTCGGCCATATCCACACGAGAAAGAGCGGCAAGCTGTAACTTGGTGATAATCATAGCACCCAACAAAGCCGAGTTGTCTTCACCTACTTTTCCTTTAGACAAGTCGAGTAATAAAATCTTACGCTCATCCATAATACTACGTAAATCTAAGGTAGATTTTGGCTGTCCCACAATATTTCTAATAACCGCACTCGACAAAAATTGCCCAACTTTGTTTTGAATAGGAGCTATGGCCTCTGTACGATACTTTTCATTGTAGTTAGCAAATTCATCAGTCCAAAATGCTTTAACAATGGGATCTTTAATATTATCGACAATTTTCTTTCGGTACTGCTTATCTACATACATACGCGTAATACCAAGCATCGTGTTCCCTGGGCTATCAAGTAATGCGAGCACCGTATTATTTAAAATATATTCCATACGAGCCGACCATAGATTCGCCCAAATCTTAGTAAACACCCCCATAAGACCACTTGCGACCAAATGTTTATATTTGGTCTCTACTGCTTCCAAAATATTGAAAGCAATAGGATTATCTAAGTCAGAAGGATTGAAGTAAATAACGTCATTTACACGATTACTAGGAATATAGTTTAATATTTTTTCAACGGAGTCACCGTGTGGATCAATAAAACAAACACCGTGACCGTTCCTGATATCCTGGATAACCATTCCTTCCATAAGGGTAGTCTTACCCATACCTGTTTTACCAATGACATACATATGACGCCTACGATCGTCAGTCTTAATACCAAAAGCCACGTCCTGATTACGGAAGTTAGTTTTGCCAAAGTAAGTTATTTCGGGGTGATCCATAAATCTTATATTTTACAATAGAATACCGAGAACTTTCACGCTTGAGTCAGATTTCGTGTTTCTTTCCGAGGAAGCGACGGAGGCGTATGAGTAAATACGGTGGAGTCGATTCCGCAGGAAAAAACACGACAGATGACCAAGGGTGGAAGTTCTATTATATAGGTAAATTAGCTGGTGGCTGCACCTTCTTAGACTCGACCTTCTCTACCGCCGGAGTAATAGCGGTGGTAATAGTAAGTGGCCAGTGATAAATAGTTGCCAGTTCTTCAGAGTTTAAAATCATCATTGGAGAACCAATATGTATATCTCTGTCTTTAAAGCCCTTAAACAGCATACGCTTTCGGTAATTTACAATCCAATCCATATAGGGTTTTTCTAAATCAGGACTAATTATATAATCGACAGCTGTCCACGTTCGGGAAAGGTCAGGTTTTAATTTATTGGTCTGAGCAGAACCAAATGTTCTAAAGGCGCCAATAAAAAATGACCTTTTATGTTTATCGAACTTATCTCGTGGGGCGATATATAAGTGCCTTATTTTAACTTTATAACCACTCTTGCCCATTTTTGCCTGAGCTAAATTTACTCGAAGCTTTTCAACATCGGTCATACTCATCCAGTCGTTCTTTTGGCTCTTACTCTGCTTCTCTTCGTGATGTCCCGAGCCAAGACTGGTAATAAGCTCTTTAAAACTAAAATTAGCAAACATATCGAGAGGCTTTAAAAGCGTCCCTATAATGGTTGCCTCATGAGGAACTTCTTCTCCAGTAAGCTCTTTAACAAAACGCTCTCCTTGAGGCTTCCATTCTTCATCTTGTGTAGGCTGTGCGATTATCTGGATGCCATAAAATTCATGGGGTTCCATCTTCGACATACCCTCGAAAAGCGGAGCAAGTGGATCGACAATAGCATTCTCAGCGGTAGTATGTTCAAAATCCTTATAAGTCTTAATGGGTATATAAGGCTTTTCTACCATTTTAAATTCAGTCCCAAATATATCGAAATCGCTTTTCTCCGGATCGAAATTTATATTCTTCATATAGTCTTCGATCTCGGTAACTTCGGCCGTAGGGTACTCAGCATAAATAGCAGATTTAACAAAATCTTTTTTTGCCTTCGGTGCTCTTATGATCATCGAAACTTTGCCGCCCATGGAAATAATTTCAAAGGAATACCACAACTGCATCATGCCTTCAATATACTTTTGCGCAAAGGTAAGTCCCACATGAAGTACATGCAGTTGCTGAAAAATTTGCTCGACGGCAAGAGTGGAAGTCAAATTTTCTTTAGGTCCTTTAACATTCAAAAACACCCATTCTTGGCTATGAACGAATTGGTGCTGGATTTCATTCTTGTACAAATAATAAAGCATGTACAAAATAAGGACGAGCATAAAAAACCAGCCGCCATGCGTGAATACAAACCAAAAAAATTTTAGAAGCGTAGCGAAGTCAAACGGAGGCAATTCCGACATATTAAAATTATATCACTAAAATTAAATACTTACTTTTCTAACAAAGAAACCCTGCACGTATGTTCAGGGTTTCTTTAATACCTTATTCCGCTAACGCGTAAAGGTTTTTTCCAACTTTTTTAAATAGTTTTTTATTAGAAAGCCCAACCAGAATGGTGTTCTTCTTAACAACTCGGCGCTTAAGCACTTCGTCTACAATCTGATCTCTAGTTAAAGGTTGACCCTTGTCGTTCAAAATTTCTTTTATTACATCCGAAACTACTCCAGATTTGTATCCCCACTCAGAGAGTGCGTACATACCACGACCTACTAAAATAAATCGTTTGTCTTTAATGAGTTCGTTATGGACAGTTTCTTTAAACGCTTTGCGTGAATCGAACTGGTGCTTATTTATCATTTCGGTAATAGCCGTATAATGCTCCGGTTTACCATGATGCTTCATAACCAAGTAAGCTTTATCGCCGACATCTTTAGGCTGAATTTCACTCCAGTGAGAAAGTCCATACTCGCCGAACGCGTTCTTTTTAATAACTAAAGCGGTTCTGAAAAAGTTAACAACTGCTTTAGGGTTAAATTCATTAAAGAAAGTCTTCCAAACTGGAGAAGCTTCAAATTTTTCCAAGATAGCCTCTTCTTTAAGCGGTTTATTATGTTCAGTAAGTAATTTCTTGGCATGCTCAACAAAAGTATGGAGTGCTTCTTTATTAAAAGAATTGGTCGCCCAAGAAAGCTTAATATGTTCATCTGACTCTACCTTAGTAACATCTGGAAGCAAATGAAGAATGAAAATGACCGAGTTTACATCCTCTTCTTTACTGAAGTTCAAATGTTCAAGAAGTACATCTTCGGAGACGATACCACCGTGGTCATTAATAAGCGTAACAAATAAGTCGCGAGAAACTGTGAAATGAGGTTGATCTTGCTGGCTGGTTTTTAAAGCCTTAATAAGGGATTTCTCGATCTGACGTACGCGCTCTCTAGTTAGACCCTGTTCTTTTCCAATAATTTCGAGGGTTTTAGTGGAGCTTCCAGACAAACCAAACCTAGCAGCAAGAATCTTTTTTTCACGATCCTTGAGTTCGTTCAAAATCTTGCCAACAATAACAGTTGGCTCAAACTTCTGTACCAAATCTGCGTGCTTGGTATCTATAATTGTGTCTAAAATTCCCATAAATAAGCTCTTTTCAAGTAAATATCTATGTATTTACGTTCATAATTTAACTTAGTATATCACAAATTATTATTTATGTCAACAAGATGTTATAACAATTTTTTTATGCGTTTTTTAGACACACAAATATATTGACTCCCCTACTCAAACGCCCTACGATAGGGGCGAAGGAGGAAAGATATATGTCAACAAACCCTAGACCATCACAACATAGTCGCGAATTTGAAATGGATCTTTACGGAGTCCTACAAGTAGCAATAGGAGCCGAAAAAGAAGTTATAAAGGCAGCTCACCGAGCGCTTTCTATGAAGTACGCGCCCCGAACAAGCAAAGACGATCAGGAAAAGACCCGGGATATCAATACCGCAAGAGACATACTCTTAGACGATGTTACCAGGGAGGCCTATGACTTTCATAGGCAAAAAAAACTGGAACAGACCTTTGGGAATTACGAACTAGTCAAACCTTTGGCCGAAGGTGGCCACTGCGATATCTATATCGCTAAACACATCCTCACCAAAAAAGAAGTGATATTCAAACATTGCCGAGGAGACAACCTTGCGTTTCAGCAAATTCTAATAGAAGAAGCCGCAACGCTTTCGGAACTGAGGCATTTTGCGATCCCGAAATACCGGGAAATCTTCAAACTTCCCGATGGTTCCCTGGCCATGATAGAAGACTATATTAAAGGTCCGACTTTGAAGCAATTCGTGCTCGGATGCGGCCCTCTTGAAGCCGAAAAAGCGTGTGCAGTAATATCTCGGGACTTACAAATACTGAGATATATTCACATGAACGGCGCGGTGCACTGCGATATCCAACCAAGCAATCAAATTCTATGGCCGGATGAACGCCAAGCTTTTTTAGTAGACTTTGGGTTGGCGTTGTATAGACCCACCTCAAAAGCTACCTACAAAGGCGAGGTAGATATCTACAGCGCACCAGAACAAAAACGGGGTGAGCCAATTGTAAGAGTGCCCGCAAACGACTTCTATTCTTTGGGCGTAACACTCATCTTTATGCTGACCGGAGACGAGCGTCTCACTGAACTACATAAAGTTCCGAAGTCGACGCCCGAATCGGTAAGAAAATTTATTGGGTGGCTTACAGAAGAAGACCCAGTGAACAGACCGAATTGGCAGAAAGACGGCAATCTCGAAGAGCAATTTCTTCAAGTCCGGATGGAATCCTTCAAGCGAGTCCATTCGGGTTTAGAACCTTTTGATCCTAACTGGAGAAAAAAGCTCAACTGGATAGACTAAACCAACAACCAACCCAAAACTCAAGAAAGGAATGCATTATGGGAGAAACAGCAGGATGGGATCCGGGAGACTGGAAAGGTCATGACTTCGGCAACTCCGCACGTGACGACTACAATCGAACAGCAGCAAGGACTTACTCAACGGCCAAGGCACAGAAGAAGACGGTAGCAGATCTGCTTCCAAAACAAGTTATTTGCGAGCAGGAAACCTTATTCGTCTGGGTAGATCAAACCGGCTCGATGGGTCATAAAACGGCTATTATCTTCGGAAAAGCTCCATATCTCGATGTAGAGAGCGGATCGTATTTGGGCGAAAAAAAGAAAATCGCCATAGGTGCAATCGGCGATGCTAGAAACCCGGAAGAAACCGAGGATTACCCCGTACAACTCAGAGAACCAGTCAAAGGTAAAGTTTTCAGAGAAAAAATAGCCGAAATTGTACAAGAAGGTAAAGGAGGCGGGAACGGCAAAGAATCGTACGAACTTGCGCTCCTCTACATGCTGCACAATGTTAGATTCCCTGACTCAAGGAAAAAAACCATAGCGATCCTGACCGGCGACGAGGGGTTCTATCCCACGATCAGTCCAGAAATAGCGAAAGAATATGTCCACGTAACTTTGGAAAAAACGACAAGAACAGAGGACGTTTACAAACAACTGTCCCCCAAAGCTTCCGTGTACATGATTCAATTTGACTACGGCGGGAGTGGTTATTCAACCTCGAGCATCAGGAGGCAATGGGTCGACCTACTCGGTGAAGATCGTGTTATCTATCTCGATGACCCCGAACGGATAGTCGACGTCATCTTTGGGATTCTTGCTAAAGAAACCCAGCAAGTTGCCTACTTCTTGAACGAAATAACTAATCGTCAACAGAAGCCAGGTCAAATACCGGCAATCTTAAAAGCCCTTGAACCTGTGCTAGGCAAGAACCCAGGTGACCAGCGCCTTCTGAAGCCCGGTGCGACTAAGCATGCAGCCGAAAGTGGAAAACAAACTCCACGACTGCTCGGAGACGGCAGCTAAACCAGAAACCAAAAGCACAAGCAACCTTGCTTGTGCTCATTTTACAGAAAGGAAGAGAATGCTATGAAGAAACCCGAACTGCATGCGACGATCTGGCAGGAATTCCCCCATTTCCAGCAGTTTCAAAACGATCCGCGGCTCTCAGGTATTCGCCTAAACAGTGCGATGGCAGAAGCTCCTGAGTTAGGGGAAGCCGTAGCAGTACTAAGCGACCAATTAACAGTTCCTTGGTACGTGGACCTAAAAGGCATTCAACCTAGGGTGGTTAAAGCTGCGGTTGAAAACGATAGACTGGTAATATGGCTCAATCATCCAATTGAAGTTGATACACCGGTAGGAGTTGCTTTTAAGGCGGAGAAAGACTTTGGAAGGCTTGCTAGGCTCGAAGAAGGTGGTATTAAACTCATCTTCGACAAAAACCCTGCTTTTAAAGTAGGAAGAGGAGAAAGCCTTCATATCATTGATGAAAGTTTCAAGATCAAACCCAAAGGTAGTATTTTCTCTGATCAAGAGAAAGAAAAAATCGCTGCCGTAGTTCCCTACTGTAAACGCTACTACCTTTCCTATGTAGAAAGTCAAAGCCACCTAGACGAGTTATTTGAAATCGTAGGGAGAGACTCCTTCATTTGGGCAAAAATCGAAACGCGTGAAGGTTTGCGTTTCATTTCCGACGAATTCAAAAGACAAGACAATATAGGACTCGTAGGAGCACGCGGCGATCTCTATATCGAAGTGTTTTCTCCCCACGAAATACTAGCTGCGATGAAACTGATCGCAAGCAAAGACCCGAATGCCATGGCCGCCTCAAGGATTTTTCTTTCGATCATCGGCTACAAGAATCCCCTGGTTACCTACCTATTAGGTAAAGTCAAAAAACTGGAAGAAAAGCTTGGAATACCGAACGAGTCGGACGAAATCGTAGAACGCTACATCGGGCCCAATACTACGCCCGAATGTCACGACTTCGAAGAACTAGCCTGGCTCTATGATTTAGGTTTCCGGAATTTCCTGCTCTGTGACGAAATTTGTCTGGAAGGTGAAATGCTAGACATAGCACTTGAAGCATTCAAGGCCTTTGCGGAATATTACCCTGGCATAGCAAAACAGGAAATCCTCATCCCAAGACAATCTACCTATGAGTTCCTCAAAGAAAGGGCTATGGAATTCTTAGGTAAGAGAGTACTCGGTTACTAAAAAATCCATCTACTATAACGGTAGATGGACTTTTATTTTGGAGAATTATTTTCGGGATGTTCTGTATTTCTGGAAAATAACTAAAAGTGGGCTGGCAACAAAAATAGAAGAATACGTACCAGTGATAATACCAATAAACAAGGCAAGTACAAAGTAACGAATACTTTCACCCCCAAATAACAAAAGCGCTAAAAGCACGAAGAGCACAGTAAGACTGGTATTTAGAGAACGAACAAGTGTCTGGGTAATACTATGATTGACTACAAACTCTATACTTTCACCAGCATAAACTCTTAAATTCTCCCTAATACGGTCGAATACCACAATAGTGTCATGAACCGAGAAGCCCAGCACCGTGAGCATGGCGGTAACAAACAAAGTATCTACTTCAACACCCTTGTAGTGGCCAAGGATAGAAAAAATACCAAGCACTATAAGTAAATCATGCAATAGCGCAATAATCGCTGCGACACCAAACTGCCAAGAAGTTATTGGCTTTTGGACTTTCCTAAAGGCATAGGAAATATATAGAACAATGCCAAGCGACACTAATATAAGTTGGTAAAGGGCCTTTTGCTTAAGCTCTTGCCCAACTACCGGACCGAAAGACTCAAACCGCTTCTCTTCAAAATTGCCTACGTGTTTCTTAAGGTCATCAACAACCTTGTCATGTTTTTCTTTCTCTAAACTTTCAGTTTTTATAATTAAACCATTATTGTCGGAAGTCTGAATTTGAAATCGTTCCACACCGGCATCTGTCAAAACTTTACGCACAGACGCAGTGTCAATAGTCTTCTCGAAACGTAACTCGGTTAAAGTACCACCTTTAAAGTCGATACCAAGTTTAAGTTTATAAATGACTAATGAAGCAACACCGAAAACCAAGAGTATAATGGAAACCGCGAATAAAGACTTATAGTAGTTTAAAAATTTCATACGCTTAGATTTTCTCTCTCTTCACTCCGAATAACACCGGATGGTTAAGAATATTACTCCCGACGAATAATTTTAAGAACGTACGGGTAATCGTAATTGCGGTAAACATTGAAATAATAATACCGATACCAAGAGTTATCGCAAAACCTTTAATACTGGGGGTACCGAACAAATACAGAATAATTGTAGTAATAAGACTCGACACATTCGAATCACGAATAGACAGCCATGCTCTTGCAAAACCATCGTCTATAGCCTTTGCCGTATCCTTGCCTGCGCGTAGCTCTTCCTTCAGGCGCTCGAAAATAAGAATATTCGCATCAACAGCCATACCAATAGAAAGAATAAATCCCGCAATACCCGCAAGGGTCAAAGTCACTGGAGACAATCCTTTAAGGAACATAAGCAATATGTAACTGACCAGGGCAAGTATTCCAAACCAGCCACTTACGGTAAGACTCATGAAGAAGAATAATCCAACCAAAATTACTGCGGTAAGCGAAATACCGACTTTAAAGATTGCCAGAGAAAGAAGGGTGTAGATAAGCAAAGCAAATACCGCGAGCACGCCCGGAAAACGGTAATTAACAAACATGAAGACTACAATCATAATTAGACCAATAATGCCGGCGATAATAGATTTTTGTACCGACTCCTTACCCAAAGTGGCTCCTACGTTCTGCTGAGAAACCAAACTTATTGGTACAGGCAAAGCACCACTATTTAACCTGGTGGCAAGTTCCTTTGCTTCTGCGGGGGCAAAGTTACCCGTTATAATTGCTATGCCGTCAGTGATTGCATTCTGTACCGTAGGCGCAGAAATTATTTGACCGTCTAAAAATATAGCAACTCTTTTTCCGACATTCTTGCTTGTGATATCAGAAAAAAGTTTTTTACCCGCGTCATCAAACTCCAACCGAACAACAATTTCATTGGCAAGTCCCCTGCTCTGTTGAATGTCAGCACTAGCTTTCTTTAAATTCTTACCCGAGAGTCCCGTAGAAATCCAAGGATCTCCACCATTAACACTCACAGTGCCGTCCGGATTCGTTACGGCCTGAACATTTGGATTCTCAAGCCTAAATTCCAAAGTTGGAGTTTGTCCTATTTGCTTAATAGCATCATCTACATTTTTTATACCTGGTAACTCAACGATAATTTTGTCCTGACCCGCTACTGTTACCTGAGGTTCGGCAACTCCAAAACTGTTTACCCTTCGCTCAATAACATCACGGATAGACTGCATAGCATCTTTGCGGTCTGTTTCCTTTATTTGAGAAAGATTGGCCTTATATTCAAGATGCGATCCACCCTGTAAATCTAGACCTAATCGCTGTTTAAATTCCTGCTTATAAGGAATTTTTATTTTATTCAAATCTATCCGCGAACCCTTAGGATGATCGACCCACAGAGCCGCCCCTGCTAAAAGCAAAATAAAAAGGAACCCAATATACAGTCTTTTTTTCATGTAAAAGCTTATTTATCTAATCTGTTTCTAACCTTTTATAAATCGAAAATAGTATAGCGAATGTTGGAGCTTCCAGCAACCGTTAATTACCTTTTAGCTGGGTTATTTGCTGTAGGATAGTCGTTAAAATATTTTGATAATTATAAGTAGGTAAATTATTGCGAATAAGACTTTCTTGACCTATAAGCTGATTATCAGGGTATCTTGGATTCTGTATCGGCTTTGCCGTAAGCCCAAAATGAGAAAGAATATCCTGTGCAATCTCATACCTGCTTTTTACCTCGGGAACAATCGGATAAATAGGACCCTGATCTTGAAACTTACCCAGTATCCACTGAATAATAACTTCACAAACCGCATCTATCCAGGAGACTTGGAACTTCCACTCACTATCTATAACCACCTCATTACCTCTTAGTACTGCCTCAAGAAGGCTATTGAACATAATTCCAGGATCTCTGTTCGGACTCACCCCTATAATTATGCTCGGCCTAATAATGCAGTAGTCCAAGAAAGAATCTTGTACAATCTTTTCCCCTTCCAATTTACTCTTACCATAGGCGCTTCCCGAACTTAAGACTCCAATAGTTGAAACGTACAAAATTTTAGAATTATATTTTCTTGAACTTTCAACAATATTACGAGTACCTTCCACATTCACTAATTTAAGCATCCCTTCATCATTCGAAAGATCCCCATGCGCAATACCTGCTGTATGCACAACAATATCTGGCTGGATCCCCTCTAAAACCCGGTCCACTTGTTCTCTTTGTGAAATATCTACCAAAAACTCATTAGGTCTTTCAAGCTCGGCATTCTGACCCGCGCTTAAATAAGTTCCAAAAATCTGCAAACCTGATTCCTTTCTTAGCAACTCTACAAGTCGTGCTCCTAAATATCCACTCGATCCCGTAACCAAAACTTTCATAATAATGCGTCATTCCCGTAGAGACGGAAATCTATTCCCTATTTAGACTGGATCCCCATCTACATGGGGATGGCAGCTATAAAATTTAATTATTCGATTATCACTTTTGTACCTACATCAGCCCAGTTATACAAAGGCTCAATGTCTGCGTAAGAAACATTGACGCAGCCGTGCGACATAGGAGTTCCAAATCTATTATGCCAATAAGCTCCATGGATGTACAAATTACCGGCTGAACCTGGTTTAAACATCATATTCCAGCGGGTATTAGGATAATAGTAACCTGCACCCTTATACAAGTGAACAGGAATTTTTTTTAAAATCTCAAAATTACCTTTAGGCGTCGGGGTCCTACGTACACCGGTAGAAACCTTTATGGTGTTTAAAATGTAGTTCCCCAAACCATAGCTTAGTTCCTGTTTTTTTAAATCAACATGGATTGTCTTAGCGAGTTTATCGTTCGGCGCTGGGACACGAGGGTCGAAATTGTAAAGAATTTCACTGCCATCTAAATAACCGTCATTGTCAGTATCGGGATTGTAAATATCCGTATGATAAATCTCCAACTCTAAAGCATCTTTTAGACCATCGTTGTCGCTATCAGTTGCTTCCGCTGCTGGCGAAGATACATCTTGCGCATACGCAAAATGGATAGAAAATGAGAATAAAAAAATAAAAAATAAGCCAAGAGCTTTTACTGACCTCATAGACTAATTGTATCATGAAGCCTAATTAAAAAGACGCTACACTAGGTAGCGCCTCGGAAAAATCCCTAAGCCTTCAATGCTTTTTCTAACTCCCTTCTAATCATCTCTCTTTGATCATCCACAACCTGACGGGCTTTGTCATATTCTGCAAACTCTTTAGCAAGTCCTTCTACAAACAATAGCGCAGCCTCTTTCGCTTTTGACTCAACACCCTGAACATTCACACCAAGATCACCATGTGTTAAATTCATTGCCCGCAATCGATCCGAAACCGTGTTACCTTCTTCGTAGCTATAGTCTGGCAAAGGTTCGTCTCCTGACCCTGTTTCAGCATCGGCAAAAGGTCTGTCGTAGTAAAAATCTCTGTGTTGATCTCTCAGTAAGTCACCAAGCGCCATGTGAAAAGTATGACGGTAAACTACAGCCTCGTAAGCAGTTCGTAATTCTGCAATTTCCTCATCTCTTTTTTCTGTTCTAGCACTCATATTTTGCCCCCGAGTATTTTCTGATACAGACATAATGTTAAATTATAATACAAAATTAATGGTCTGTCAATAAACTACCTCTTGGTTTTACTCAAGAAACCTTCTAACCACTTTCTTATCCCGCGCAAGCCAGAGAATATTGCTTTCTACCTGCTCAATAACCTGGCTTACCGCACGCTCAGCTCCTTGAGCGCTATGTTTTTTGAAGAAGGTCTTGAAATCCTTTAAAAACTTCTGACTGTGAAAAGTCCTTGCCCCTAGCACAATACGGTCAAGCGTATGTCCACCCTGTCCATACGTTTTTTCAAAATGACTCCAATCTTTCTTAAGAAATTCCCATAAAATCGGTCGGGCAATATAGTTAGTCCAAAGTGCGCCTAAGAGCGTAGGTGCATCTTGAAGTCTTACATGTTTAGTTAATACCAAATTAAGTAGCTCATTTATATGCTTAGGGTTCTGCGATTGACTAAGGCCCCGAGCCAAACGATTACGCTCTTCTGCCATGTCTTCGGTCTTATAACGCTGGAGCAGCGTCTGAAACTCCTTACTGCCCCCGTGTCTGACACCGAGCGAATATACTACTCCTCTTAAGTCAGCATGAATCTTCACCCCTTTCCTAAACTCCTTTTTTATCCACGTCAGTACTTGCTTATTTTTATGCAAACCAGCTTGGCCCAAAATAAGGCTGCGTAAAAGACTCATAGAGTGAGATTCTTTAGCCCGAGGAGAAAATCCGACATAAGAAATAAGGGGCGAATAAAGATCGCGTAGAAAACGGTCAAGCTTTTCATACCAGATTTCGTCTCTAAAAAGCGCATTAACCTCGGAAAGTCTGGTTGAAAGTTCTGCCCAAACATTGTAGTCGACCTCATCCCTATACGCAGTCGCAAGTTGTAGCGCCTGCACTGTACTAAGCTGGTCACTTTCTGCAAACGCAAACACATCTCGCGCAATACCCAGGCGATCCAAAGGCACAAGCTCCTTCTTTTCTATTGGCGTCCGAAACGCTTCGAGAAATCTACTTGGGTAATCGACTCTCACGGGCGTACTCTCCAAGGCGTTAAATTTGATCCATTCAACACCTTTAGGTATACGATAGGGAATTTCTTTTTTGTCTAGAAAAATCTTTTCAGGATTCTTATGAACATTGCTCGTCACCGAAAGTGGAATCCCCCACACGGTGGTGTTCTTAACATTTTTTCGAGAAACCGGACTGCTGAAAAACCTGCCCTGTTTTAACACACAACCATTTTTGCCTTCCACTAACTGCACATATGGATAACCTGGTTTAGTTATCCATGTATCCATAAGCTTGACCACAGGCTTACCACTGGCTTTTTCAAAGGCTTTCCATAAATCCTTAGTTTCAGCGTTTTTATAAGCATGAGTTTTCAAATAATTATGCAATCCTTTACGAAAAGCCTGCTCTCCCAGGAATTCCGCGAGCATGCGAATAACACTTGCTCCTTTGTGATAGCTAATCGCATCAAAAATTTCACCTATTTCACTAGGGTGATGCACAGTGACTTCAATAGGGTGAGTATTAGCCAGACAGTCTAGTTCGAGCGCAGTATTAAAATCTATGTACACAAACTGTTTCCAAATTTCCCATTCTGGAAAAATGTGATCAACAGCGACATATTCTATATACGAAGCAAAACCTTCATTAAGCCATAAATGTGTCCACCATTCCATAGTCACCAAATTACCAAACCACTGATGAGCCAATTCATGCGCTACGGTTAAAGCGGTCCACTGCCTTGTAGAAGCGGAAGAATGCTCGTCATCTACCAGAAGCTGAGACTCTCTATACGTTACTGCGCCCCAATTTTCCATAGCGCCTGCGGCAAAATCCGGGATACCAATCATATCCAAATTCGGTAAGGGGTATTTAATTCCAAAAAATTCATTAAAATATTCCAGCGTCTTTATGGCAACATCCAAAGCAAAACCAGCCTGGTGTTTTTTACCGGGCGTAACGAATATACGTACTTGAACACCATCTTTTGTTTTGCCTTCTATAAATTCGAATTCGCCAACAATAAAAGCTAACAAATAAGTCGACATTTTCGGCGTAGGCGCAAAGGCAACTCTCTTAAAATTTCCCGCGTGTTCGGTAACTTCTAACGGAACAGTATTCGAAATTGCTTCCAAATGTTTAGGGATAACTAAAGAAACATCGAACACGGCTTTCTGAGCAGGTTCATCGAAACAAGGGAAAGCTGCACGCGCATCGGTCGCCTCAAACTGAGTCGTCGCCAAAAACTTCTCCTTATCAGCATGCACGTATCGTGCTCGATAAAAACCTCGCAAAGAATCCGCAAGCTTTCCTTCAAATTCCAAGTGCAGTACAGCCTTTCCTACGGGAACTGGCTTTTCAAATTCAAAAGTCGCGGTCTCGTTTGCTTCGTTCCACACTATACCTTTAACAGGAAAATTTTGTTTTCCTATTCTGACATAGGAATCTTTGTAGTTAATAACTAAATCCCGAGCGTGAAGCGTTATAGCACGAGTAGGTTTAGTTATGCTTATGTGAATATCTTCGTCACCCTTAAACAAAAAACCTTCTAAATCAGGATGAAGAGTGAGCACATAACGAATGGGGGTAACGGTACTCGGCAGACGTACATTTGGTTTTCTATTCATAATGAAAGTAGTTTTTAATAGCAAGTTTTAAAAAAGGAGATAAGGGCAAATGGGAATTATCGGCTAAGGGGTCGAGTTCTACAATCGCCTTACCTTCATGTAAGCGTAAATCTTGTTTATTAACTGTGCGTACACTAAATAAACTAGCATCTATTATAAAGTCCATACCTTCTTCAGCGAATGCGTAGGTTTTATGAAATGACCATTCATGGCGGGTCACATCAAGCTCTATTTCCTCCATAAGCTCTCGCTCGAGAGCTTCCTCTATACTTTCCCCAGGTTCTACCGTACCTCCAAAGGTACTAATCATTCCCGGGTGCATAATCCCCGGTACATCATCCCGGTGCTGGAGCAAAAGCCTTCCTTGAGGGGTAAAAATAAAAGCCCCCACAGATTTTCTACGCTTGCCTTCCATAGTTTACATAAAATTCCTTAAATTTTTCTAAAGCCTTTCCATAGTGGCTCCAAGGGGCTTTTTCTGCTTTAGTCATTTCACCAAAAGTCTTCCCGCTCCCCTCCGGCTGAAAGATTGGTCCCCAGCCGTAATCAAGCTCTCCGCGAACAGGAACAATGATCCCCGGCACCACACCTTCAAAAAAATGATACTCTCCACCACTTGAACAATAGCCCACCCAAGCACGGGCGGTAGCTTTCATAGCATTATCGTTATTTTTCTCTCCTTGAAAGGAGAGATGCCCAGAGGGCAGAGAGGTAGATGCAGCTTTAGCCATTCTATAAATACCTTCCGCACCCACAGTCTCTAAAAACCACTTTACAAAAGGTCCGGGGAGTCCATTTAGACCTTCCACGGAAAGACTTCTATCGTCTATTAAAAATTCGGTATTAGGGACCTGTAAATGAGCCTGCCTAAGTTTATGCTCGATAATCTGTTTTGGGTCAAGAGCTTGAATTTCATCCAAATCTAAAGACATATGCGTTACTTGCATGGGGGCAAGAGCAACACGCAGGTCTTCAAACTTATTCTTATTTCCAGTAATAATCGTAAGCATTTTCTAAACCTCCTTATAACCAAATCCTAAATCCTACTAACACTATACCAAGTAAAAGGCAGCCGTAAAAGCCATAAGATAAGCATTGACGAAAAGGCATATTTCTGCTAAAAAAAGAGTTATCCAAAAAACTATTTCAAGGGGGAAATCCAAATGTCAACCAAGTTCAAGCTAAGATTATGCTTTACACCCCATTATTCAAAGTATGACTTTGAAATTGTGAGGAACTTACTTGCTGATCATAAATGTTCCTTCTTTTCACCTGAGCAGATTAGCTGGAGACCAGCTAACGAAAACTATCTTAATCGATTGTGCGTCGGGGAAAGTTCTCTTCCAGGGAAAGATTACTGGGAATTAACATTCCAACCAGAAGATCGCCGAGGCGGCAAAGACTCATACGAATATGCCCAACTCGAAGCAATTCAACTTTCGGGAAAAATAATTGTATACAGCGACTTCCCAGAAAGCCCGGAGTCAAAAAACTATTGTCAAAAAATAGACGAGCTTAACAAGGTGATCGACAAATTTATTTTCGGTGAACCAGACGCCGCAGTCGAACTTGCCCTGCAGTTTGTAAAAGATTTCGCAGTATTAAACGACCAGAGGGAAGCTCACATTGCGAAATCACTTTCCGAGCGACTCCCAGAAATTTACGAAGCGCGAAAACCTTCCAACCGGGGAGTATTAGTCACTTTAGGCCCCCACCACGAAACCATTCAAGCTCGGCTCAGAGAGTATCCAAATCTCGAAATAGACTATGTATGGTCGGTAGGCCAGATACCTTTCTTAAGTCACGCAGACCATCTCATACGTAAAGGTCAACAACAAACAGTAAGCAGGCTAATGATTGCTCGAGGACTCTTACAGTACATGGTCGAAAAAGGACTGTTTAAGGAAATGCCAAGAAGCGATGAAAGGCTCGAAGTCACTCACGCAGTCGTATCAAATTTGAGTATGTCGGATTTTCTTTCCATATCCCGTTCTGTAAAAGAGCAAGGTGCTCACAAATTCTGGCAAATTACAAAAGACACACTCAGCGTGAACGAAATTTACATCCCCCGGTTTAACGCCTAACACCATTTCTAGTAAACGGAATGGTTTTTTATTTGTTAAATGTAGAGATAACAATGCATTAAAAAAAGCGAGTATTACTCGCTTTTTTCTTCTGTTTCGACTACCCCGCTCTCTTCTTTTATCTTAGATTTTTTGGCACCTTCAAGTTTATCTATTTCCGCGTTTATGGCCTGGCCATACTCTTTAATCTTGTCGTTGCCGTTTACTAAAATATCGGCTACTTTTTCTGCCTTAACGTCTAACAAAAGCCCAAGGGCCACAATATGAGCGGAGGTAGAAACAAGACTGCGGTCAAGATGCTGCAAATGCATTGCCATTTCATATAATGCCCGTTCAGTTCGACTTGGTTCTTTCTTTAAATAATCTTTCATTTCTTTGGAGGTGAAAACCCGAAAGGGGTTTTCCCCTTCCAACGCTTCGCTCCTCCCCTTTCCTATGTTTCATTTTTTGTCCCGATTAAGATCGGGAATAAAAAATGAGCTATTAATTTAATAATGCAGAAGGGTTATTTTATCTATTGTGGTAAAAAATATCAAGTTAGGTGCCTTCGTTCCAGCTGGAGAGGTATTTTTGCTGCTCAGGGGTTAAGGTGTCGAAAGCTATATTCATGGACTTAAGTTTAATTCTAGCAATCTTCTCATCCACTTCTTTAGGTAAGACGTGCACGGTCTTAGACAACTTTTTTTGATTTTCAAGTAAATAAAGCACGCCTAAGGCCTGATTAGCGAAAGACATATCCATAACCGCGGAAGGATGGCCTTCTGCAGAAGCAAGGTTCACCAACCTTCCCTCTGCAAGCAAAAAAATAGATTTACCATTTGGGAATGTATGCTCCGCGAGATTATTTCGAATAGTAATTTTTTTGGAATGCTTTTCAAGCGCACCCACTGCGATCTCGACATTAAAATGGCCAGAATTACAAACAATTGCACCATCTTTCATGCTCTGCATGTGCTCCCACGTAATAACATCTTTATTCCCCGTTACCGTAATAAAAATGTCCCCCACTTTAGCCGCGAGCGACATAGGCAAAACCCTAAAGCCGTCCATAGTAGCCCTAAGAGCTTTTACCGCATCTACTTCCGTAACTATTACCTGACTTCCCAACCCTGCCAAAGCATGCGCAAGTCCCGATCCGCAATTACCAAAACCAGCAACTACCACAGTCTTCCCTGCAAGCATAATGTTAGTAGCCCGGAGAATCCCGTCTATAGTACTTTGGGCAGTGCCATAATGATTGTCGAACAAATGCTTGGTCTGGCTATCGTTTACAGCAATAACCGGAAACTGGAGCCTTCCTTCACGCGCCATGGCTTTTAAACGAATAACTCCCGTGGTCGTTTCTTCCATTGCGCCAATAATACTTTTGAGCAAATCTTGCTTCTTAGTGTGAACGGTATGAATTAAATCGGCTCCATCGTCTATAAGAACATTTGGCTTTATGGCAAGGGTGGAAAGCAAATTTTCATAATACTCTTTATCAGTCATGCCCTTGCTCGCAAAAATACTAATTCCATCTTTTGCGAGGCTTGCAGCAATATCATCCTGTGTCGAAAGCGGATTCGACCCACACGCTGCGACTACTGCGCCAGCGCTTTTTAAAAGCCTAAGCAAGACCCCTGTCTCTTTAGTAATATGCAGGCACGCCGCAATACGAATACCTTTAAGTGGCTGGCTTTTAGTAAATGCTTTTTCTAAAGCAGCAAGAACCGGCATTTCCCGTTCTGCCCAAGTTAAATTTTTATATCCTTGAGCGGAAAGCTTTATATCTTTAATATTATATTTCATAGATTATTCTAACTATTTCTCTCCAGGCCTGGAGAGATGTCCGAAGGACAGAGAGGTCGAACCGTTGCATGCGATCGATCTACTTTTTATTTAAAGATCTTAAAATTACTTCTAAAACACCATTAATATTCTTGTCTATTTCATTATTCCAAAAACGTAAAACAAAATATCCGTATGAATTTAACTCTTTTGTTCTATTTCTATCATAATTTTTTATGGCGACTTCGTTATGCTGACTTCCATCTAATTCAATAATCAATTTATTTTTCATTGCAACAAAAATCGACTATAAACTTCCCTAGGGGAACCTGGCGTTTGAACTTAAAACCTTCTATCCGACCATTCCGAAGATATTGCCAAAGCTTGGTTTCCCAGGGATTTTTATCTTTTCTAAGCTTTTTCGCTGCAACTAAAATATAACTCTTTTCCATATGTTCGACCTCACCCTACCCTCTCCAGGCCTGAAGAGGGAAATAATGAATGTTAGGTTGGAATCCAAAATCGAAGAGATCCTGGTTGTACTATTTTATCATCTTTTATTAACACTCCCCCATTCTTTTCTATTATTTTCCTTGAATACTCATTGTTTCGGTCGCAAGTAACCAGCGCTTTAGTTATCCCTAACGCATACGCCTTCTTGAGTGCAAGCTGAAGAATAAGCGAGCCATAGCCCTTGTTTCTCTCGCTCGCGCGAATAGCATACCCAATGTGCCCACCATGCCGACGTAAATTTTAATTAAGCCTGTGCCTAATAGAAACTCTACCCAGGTAGTGATTACCTCTGACTAGCCAAAAAAACGAGTCTGGGACAATTCCTTTTGGTAAACTCTTGGAATTCTTTTTATTAAGTAAATTTCTAACGAACATAGAAAAATCTTTTGCTACGTCTAGATATTTAGGCTCATTCTTCCATATAGACTTGTCCGCTTCGAATTCGCAAAGCGCCTCCATAAAACTCTTTTTATAAACAATACTCGGTCTAACTAATCTCGGTTTTAACATACAAAACTTGACTTTTCTGCATACGAGATGAATAATATTATGTTCTAGAAAATAGACTAACAATAAACCTTTAGGAGGTAAAGAAATGAAGGGAAAATGGTTTTTGCTATATGAGGACTTCGATGATATGGAAAACCATATCGCAAACGCAATACTCACGGCCACCAAAGAATTAAAATCTACAAACGAACCACAAGCGGTTTTGGAGGGTCAAAAGATCTGGCGAGAAGTACTAAGCAAAGGCACGCATGAAGGATACGATAAAATCACATATCCTCGTTCTCCACGCGTTATCTATGAGATCAAGTTAGAAGCAAAGGAGAAATAATGCCGTATTCAGTAGTAGTAGAAAATGGTGAAAGAAAAGAAATACGCATCGAAGACGAAAGTATTAAATGACTTAGTAATAAGCACTGACGAACGCGGCAGACTCTACCTCAAAAAAACACACGACTAGAAAGTCGTTTTTTATTTTGAGCCGTTAAGAAGCCTATAACCATAAAAGCCCCACCTTGACTTAATAAGTCAATTATAGTAATCTTTTTCGTCGAAAGGAGGACAAAAACATGCTAAACAAGACTGTGGAGTTCGCTGAAACAACAGTTGACGGTAATAACTGGTTTGAACTAGAAGTCGCTAAGCCGGACAAACCGTTACTGGTGCAGTACAACGAGTTTCTGCAAGAACATCCCTACGCAAAAATTATTGCCACGGCACTTTCTGAGAACACAACGGGGTGCTTCATAAAAGCCACCGTCAGAAGGCTGATTGTAACCTACCAAGAACCAGACTCTAAATAAGTGGGAGAGACAAGATATGACAGAAATTTAAATAGTGGGCACGGACAGCAAACCCGTGTGCCCTCACTGTGAGAAAGAACTTCATACCATAGAAAGAGTGGCGAAGGGGTTCCTTGAACAAACAATGATATTCATTTGCCCTTTCTGCAAAAAAATTCTTAGCATCGGCTACAATATGGGCTGGTAGCTATAGTGCACGCAAGACGTATCTTGGGTGTTTTTTATTTCTTGAGCATATTACTCTGATGCTCCGAAGTATTAAGCAGTCCACACTTCTTATATTTTCGACCAGAGCCGCAAGGATTAACCTTTATTTATGGGATATTCCCACTATATATAGGAGAGACTACGTAAGTCTTCCACATGAATTAAATTGTCAAAGAGGTTGTCTACACTACTTTATTTTAATCTGTCGTGTTATCCGGTGAGCCTGCTCCACTAAACCTTTAAGTTGTTTAAGTCTTTCCTTGTTTCTTTTGGCTTGTTTATGCTCAGATTCATTATATATAAAACGTCTAGGTTTGTTGATTTCTGGTTCTTCTTGCATTGTTTTTACCTGTCTAATTAATCTAATATAAGTATATATTATCGGCAATTAGTTGTCAATAGAGGTTGTCCACAGGTTGTCGCACTTACCAAAAAAGCCCTTTTTATTGGGCTTTTCCTCGTAGTTTTCTATACTCCCGTTCCATATCTGATTCATCTAACATGGTATATACATAACTACTTTGCATATTACTATGACCTAGCATTGTGGATATCGTAGAATTATTAGCTCCGTTCTTAGCTAGATCTCTACCGAATAAGTGCCGTAATTGGTGGCTATTTAATACATAACCTAGTTTTGCTTCATTAGAGAGCCTGCGTAGTGCCTCAGTGGCTCCGTTCTTTCTTAATCTCATGCCTGTTTTTATCCCTGTAACTGAGACGAATACCGCTTCTGGGTCGAGGTTATTTACCTTACTCCGTTTAGCAAGCCATATTCTTAACTGATTATTAGTCTCTTCTGTCCAAAATATCTTACGGATAGGGTGTGGTCGCTTGGTCTTTTCGGTATGAATCATCCCCTGCATTCTCTTAGTATCTACATCTATAACGTTTAAAGATAATAACTCCCCTAATCGCATTCCGGTGTCCTTAAATAGCATTAATATCGTCCTGTTCCTCATATGCCTGGGGTCATTACTGGGGAAGGGAATAGCCTGTAAAAGCTTATAATAATCATCCAGATTGGCCGTTTTAGGCATGTGATACTGCCGTTCAACAATAGGGATTAAGTCTTTGTCTAACTTTGTAATCCCCTGTTTATTGAAGTATTCGAAGAATTTACGAAACGCAATACATTTCACCATATAACTGTTCTGATCCCAACCTAGAACTCTCATACCCTGTAAATAGCCCATAATATCGTCTAATGTGATCTTTTCTACTTCACAATTGTGCATGTATAAACCGAGGTGCATCAGATGCACCCGATAGCTTGCCTTGGTGGACTCTCGCTTAGAGAAACTCTGCCAGGCAACAAACTTCTGGATAGCCTCGTTAAATAGCATAAAGGTAGTTCTGTCATATCTTAATGGTATACGATTGTTCACTACCCTTCAACGACGTTTATCCACAAATAGATAAAATCCGCCCAGCTTGGACGGATATAAATTAGCTAGGCATTATAGTGCAAATGTAATGATTGTCAAATGTAAAGGTGCTTGTGTTTATTGTATATAGCTATAGCGTTGTTTAGCATAAAGTATTCATAGTGGGGATATAAAATAAACATAAAGTAAAGTAGAAATTTCTTTCATATAAATATAAAGGAAGAGGGAGTCTGGCAAAGACTCCCTGGGGATAGGATACGCCCGTAGGCGGTGGGTTATGAGCAGATCGTTCTGATAAGTGGGTACGATGCGAGAATAAGATCGTAGAGTAGGGTGGTGATTCGTTGTTTATTCTTGTGACTACAGCATACGAGTCTATAATCGCATCGTGAGCACGGCCATCTGTTCTTTAATTTGAGTGAACCATTACAATGGACACAATGCATACAAACCTCCTTTGAACCTCGTTTCCTCCCAGTATTAGCTCCGTCTTAGTATGTGCCACTCTACGTGGCTTGTAGTACTTGTTTAGAGATTACTGGGAGGGAACAAAGAAACCACGCTTAAGACGTGGTTTTTAAGTTCTTTGCTACATGGAAAGCTCCAGACGCGGCAGCGAGTAGTGCAGCGCTGATAAAAGCGTTCCAGTCGTTTATCTGACACTTATCCACTAGAAATGCGAGTAATGCTACTCCCCCTCCACTAATTACACCTCCAATGAACTTGTAGGCTGTTTGTTTGGTTGTCATGTTAGTAATACCCTTTTATAACAGGGCTGTTAATTGCTAATTTTCTAATGGTCATATACCCAGATTTATAGTTGGTATCAGAGATAATAATGTAATCTGGCCAGACTTGCTCAATGTATATCTTATGTCCAGGTCCTTCGTAAGTGACGCCAATATCTCCGGGTTTGGGGGTGCGGTGTAGGTTAGATTCTTTGTAGGGGGCTTTACCTCCTTCGATACTTCCGGTTCGTTTCCATTGAGCGTATTCAACACAGTTTCTAAAAGCTCTTTCTGGCAGTCCTGGCACTTCTCTTGTTTCGTATAAGACTGAACTGCTGAATTGAACCTCAGACCTTTGAATAAGTTTTTTGTTATTTTTATAGGGCCCATAAGGTGTTTGTTTAATCCTTGTTAACCAAGGTTCTTCGTAGTTGAAATATGTAAGTTGTTCTGCTCCTACCAGTTGTTTTGGATGCACTACCGTACCTCCTAGTACCGCAACCACAATTGGCAAAAGCACAATGTAATTTTTTAATAGAAACCTCTATTCCACATCAGGCCTCCACCCCTCCCCTTTCAGTGGTTATTGATATGTTCTCCTATAAACTAGGGTCAAGAAATTAATTATTTAACCTGTCCGAAGCCGATATTTTCTTCGCGTATTTTATCGGCTTGCTTGTCTGATACGTACTCTGCTCCATGTATGACTGACCAAACTTCTTGACGTACTAAATCTTTGACTGCTTTTTCTTGTGAATCTTTTAAACCCCAAGATTCAATAAGGGTTAATAACTTACCTTCTAAATGTTGGATTGCATAATCATGGATTAACCATCCTGGAATAGAAGGTAACTTTGCTTGTTCTGACATAACATAACCTCACTAAACTTGACCCTAGATTATAAAAGAACGATAGACTAGTTCACTCCTCCCTCCACCCAAAAAGCCTTAAGGGTGAAGAGATATCATGTGTCTTCCATCCGGAGAGATGGAGGGAGGAGTGAATTATTTAAGTGAATCCGTATCTGGAATGGGGTTAGGAATGTCGAAACCCTCAAGATTCGCTTTCTTTTTAAGATAATCTAGGTCTGGCATTTCATAGGCTACGTATACTGAGCCATCTACCTTTGATTTAACTACTTTAGCTTGGTTCATTTTAAAGAATGGTTCTGGATCAATGTAGCCGAAATAACCATTGGTATAATCAACTACCTGACCGTTTAATAATCTACGAATACCAAAATGTAAATGATTACCAGTAGAGAAGCCCGTACTGTTCACATACCCTATGATCTCACTAGCTTTAACGTTTCTAGGGCTTCCTTCAAATCGTTCTAGATGACCGTAAATACAGTCATATTCATCGAAATACAGACGGATGAAGTTACCATACCCTTTCGGATCACTCCCCTGTTCTATACGCCCATCGTTAACTGCTAATATTGGAGTTCCTTTTGGTGCGCCTATATCTAAACCATTATGACCCTTCAATCCAAACTGACTATAAACTTCTGGATGCTCACCAAAGCCTTGGGTTTTATAAATCCCAGGCGTGGTTCCTATTCCATGTAGGGGTGGTAGTAATCTCATAATAAAAACTCCTAAAAGACATAGTCTTTCGGAGCTATTTTCATTATTTTATCAGTTTTCCTATTCAATAACAACATGGCTCGTGTATAAATCTACTGTTGGGTAAAGATTTCTTAGGTCCTTTCTAGTAGTAAACCTCATAATTATCACTGACATACCTTTTTCGGCATGGAAAGGGATTGTTGCGTTTACCGGAATATCCTTACACTCCCCGCTTTTAATCCCTACATCTTCTATCCTATCGATTAGTACCTCATTACCTGTAGAAAAGTTCTTCAAATATTTCCCCATAATATATTCGGTGTTCGAATATCGACAGATATTAGCGGTCCAAGAGACTTTGTCCCCAGGTTTTACATTGAGAGGGCTGACACTAAATTCTCTCGTTTCACCATAATAATCCCAACTTCTCTTAGGAACTTTTAGATAGATAAGATAACTCAACCAGGTAAGCAGGAAAGCGACACCGACAATAAGGAGGGTATATTTGTTTTTCATCGGGTTATGATTATGGTTCCCAAGAGTGCAACGATAATAACTGCTAAAACAGTACGGTTTAACCATTTATTAGTGTCCTCTAAATCCCCTATCCTTTTCAGGACAGCTTCGTGCTCCGCTCGACTCACTCCGTCATCTAATTTATGGTCGATTTTATCCAAACGAACGCTTATTTGTTCAAGCTTATAATTAACTAATTCTTGGTGTCTGATTTCTTCCATAGGGGTAATGATTCGCAAGCTTGTTTATCATGATCCCAGCCATCTAAATAAGTAGCGCCCTTGTTGTAGGCGTCCTGGGCTTCGATCTGAGTCTTAAAATCCGAACATTTGAGCCTTTTATTTGCTTTTACCTTGTACGCTCCATAACCTAAAAATCCAACAACAGAGGCGCAAATAATAAGGTAAATCAGTCTACGTTTTAAATTATCTGTGTTTATGTAAATCATACGAGTTATCCCCATCCTCATATCTGATATGATATGAGGGCTTGGAATAAGCAAGCATGTGTTAGAGGTTCAAGGGCCTCTACGTGCTTATTCCACGCAGAGGCTGAGAGCTTTTAGCTCAACCCTCTCCCGAAAGGGAGGGGGTTTTCAGTCGCCTTTTACTTGAAGATATATTGTGACTCCATTAGCGGCGGTAATAAATTGAATGATCCCTAATATGACAGTACCAAGTCTGCCTACCGTTACGTCTACATACTTTTTATTGGCATCGATCGTGATACCTGAGAACTGATAGGTATTACTCGCATCCTCAATCAGAAAATTCATACTCTCTTTGTATATAGTTGTGAATATGGCAGAACCAGATCCCGTATGATCACTGGTTAAATAGAATCTAGCAACACCGCTCGCTACAACAGCGGTTGACCAGTACTCCTTTGCGCTTACTAATTGAGTCCCATTCTTCCATACTCTTGGGATACCGGATGCAGTATTGTTAGCCGTATTCATCGTCATGGCATCCTGCGCATCGGTAGGGTCAACAATATTTTTAATTTGTCCGTTTATGATATCCATCAGTTTTCGAATTTAATCCTAAAAAATAAATTCCAGTTAAACGTAATAGAAACCTGACCTTTTACCGTAAAATCAATCTGATTAGTAGAAGTGTTAGCTACTGCGTCTATAGTAATGGAGTTTGTTAATCCTGTAGAAGTAAACACATTCCTCACTAGTCCGTTTGTCACGCTGTTAGAAGTCCTTGCGACATTCCCTGAGGCCCTAAGGAAAGCCGCTTGCAAATTAGCTTCTACACTACTTGTATGGGTTGAATTAGCAGCCGAAGCCTCAAAGATCAACACACTTACGTACTGATTCTGATTAACAGGAAAACTACCAATCACCGTTTCTGTAGCATCTGTAGTCTGAAAAGGGTCAATATAATACTCCCCTATCGAATAGGTGGGGAATTTAACTAAGTTGATTTGTTTGAGTAATGCCATATATTAAGTAGATAATTGCCAGACTCTAGCGGTCATGTGCCAGGTCACGTTATTCCCACTCGCTCCCGTGACTCTTACTAAAACCGTTCCACTCGAAGCTGTAAGTGTGCAATCCCACCCTGCCTGACTTTCTTGTGACACAAGGGTATTAATTGAGCCTATAACCGTTGCAGTACCTGAAAGGTTATTGTAGGTTCCGACTATCTTGTAAAACGCACCATCTTCAGCGGTACCCGACGCACCACCTGTTCTGCGCGCTACTACATTTACTTCTATCGCATAGGTAGTTGAAGCAGGGACTGTGAAGGTATGTAAGGTGGTTACGGTGGCATCTGTAGTAGCGACACGGTTTTGGTAGACAGATTCTCGTGGATCATCGTTAGTTGCAACAGACTCTAAGCGATGGACTTCATTACCTAAGGTCGACTCTGTTACTGAAAGTCGAGCTGAGGTAGTGGCATTATTTATACTTACTTTACCTGCATCGTCTAATCGGAAACCTTCAGCTAACGCACCTGCTGCAGAAGTTCTGTAAGAGAGGGTCATGATACCGCCTCCATTAGTAGTCACTCTCTGAACTTTAATCTCACCGCTCGGATTAGAGCCTAGGTCGGAAGTAGAAATATTCCACCTAATGGTTGCTGAAGCGCCAGAAGTAGTGTTGTTGTTCTTTAACCGAATAAGGGCAGCGTTAGTGGAACTGTTACCAAACAAATCCAAAGTTTCTTGTGGACTAACATTCCCCCCCACGCTTAAACGGTTATTCGTATCGTCAAAGAAAAAGTTAGTATTATCTTGGGTATACACGCCAGAAGCGCCAGCGAATATAACCGAACCTTGGGTAAATTGAGTACCTGTTCCCGTCCCACCTCTCGTCACGCCTAATGTTCCTGTCCATCCTAACGTTAGAGAAGTAGCAGCTAGCAATGCGGTAGTGGGCGAACCTCCAAGCGTGAGCGTTACGTTGGTGTCGTCGGTTTTAGTAAGCGCGGCTCCTCCAGTAATAGAAGAAGCGGCAGGAGTGATAGTTACGTTAGATACAGCGGTGATAAGTCCTTTGGCATTTACTGTTACTTGAGCTGCCTGAGTTGCTGAACCAAAGACCCCTACATCGCTATTAACTGTTTTAAGAGTAGTAGCGACACTGCCTGTCCCAGTACCTGTAACATCACCCGTCAAAGTAATGCTCGCCGAACTTCCTGAACCCGTGTTGTTCTCTATTAAGCCTGCGTATAGTAACCCTCTTGCCTGTGTAGTAGCATGTTCGACTATCCTGCCCTGGAATTCCTCAACTCCTTTAATTGCAGAGATATCTAATCTGTCTTTACCAGTGAGGCCTTGTAGTTTGTCTCTGATTTCACCAGCGTCTAAAATCAGTTCTTTTTGCTCAGGAAAGGTAATTTTTTCAACCACTAAAGGAACTAGCTCGTCTAAGTCTAACGCTGCATCCTCACCGTCCTTACCATCTAACCCGGACTCACCTCTGTCTCCCTTATCTCCTTTTGGACCCATAGGCCCCTCAGGACCTGGTTCTCCCTTTTCTCCTTGAATCCCTTGCTCACCTTGCTCGCCTTTTTCTCCTGGTTCTCCCATATCACCCTTCTCACCTTTAATGCTTTCCACATTCCCTAAGACTGTGGATATCTTTTCTAGAGACTCAGCCATATCAAAACTCGCTAGGCTGGGGTCTTGTTTGTATTCTAATAATCTCTTTGCTTTATCAAGGTCAGACATAAAAAAAGAGGCCCACAAAGGGACCTTCGGATTCCGACAGGTGGTTATTAACTTGACTTGAGTATAGCAATTTACTATACTTATCTCAACAATCAAACATTCGTTTAGGCTTGTCGAATGATGCGTGTCTCAAACACCCGTTATTGTGTACAAGCCCACAATAACGGGGTTTTGATTTAATATGTACTAACTTTCGCCGGAATCCGGGGAAGTTCTCGCAACAACTGCGGGGATTTCCCCGTTTTTTTGTTGTCCACAGATACAGTTAGAGGGTCCTATTTACCCAAGCCAAGCAGTTAATCGTCTGCATGATGCTGGATACTAAATTCCTTCCTCTAGCGGCTCTCCTAAGGGTTGTGGATAGTGTGTTACCGCTTAGGAAGTTATTCGGTCAAGTCGACTGGTATAAGTCCGCAAGGATACTAACTAGTGTAAGCACGCAAGGGGCGTGTCTCAAGAACACACAATAAGATGCTCCAGTTACAAAAGGGGCTATAACTTATCCACAAAGGGCGTTCTGTCCTTAGTCTGGTAATGGAAAATTAATTACACATATGGGAATACTCGACACATTGATTGAAGCACAAGATAAAGTTTATGAGTTCGGTTTAAAGCCTGAATATAAGTCTAAAACGGAGAAAAAGTTTAAAAACGCTCAGGTAACTCATACATATAAAGAGGATAAAAAGAGCATAGAGGAGATTTGTCCTTGGTTATCCACTTGACTGAGATATATTAGTTGGTGTTTAATATTTAACGGATGGCTTTTAATAAATATCAGTGTCATTATGACGAGCTAGCTCCAACCTATATCACGACATTACAAACCCTTCTAGGGCTTAGTTCTTGTCGTGAGGCTAGGTTCCTGGGAGGGGTTTCTGATTTTAAACATATGCATAGGTATAAAGGTGTTACATTTGAGACTTCTATAATATTTGGAGTAATAGTAATTTTAGTGATGTTTATATGGAACTATATTATATAATCGCGATTGTGGTAGTTTTATCATTTTGGGTGGGGGTTAAAGTGGGAAGACGGAGATGGTCTTAACGAAAATTATCGATACCAAAACTGGGGAGTACATAAATTGTTTGGTTTGTAGAAGGTCATTTTATGTGCAAGCTTTTTTAATTAAGTCAGGTAGAAGGAAATTCTGCTCTTCGGCATGTCATAATATCTACCAGACCAAACCTCTAAGTGAAACAAAGTGTATAAGATGTGGGGTTGTGTTTAAATTCAAGACATCGAGATTAAAAGTTGGGCCAGTTAAATATTGCTCGTGGGAGTGTACTAAAGTAGAGAAGGTCTCTCGTGAATGTACGGTATGTGGTAAAAAATTTGTTAATAGAGATAATCATAATATTGGGCAAAAACACTGTTCACATAAATGCGCTACTGAAGAGTTGTGGCTAAATGGGAATATCAGTGAGAAGAGTCTCGCTAAGACGGATACGCATTTATCTAAATTAATTTCTAGGAAAGAATACAAGAGTATTCATGGGTGGCTCAAATATAGATATGGGAAAGCAAAATCATGTGCTAATCCCGAATGCTCCAAGGAAAACAATGTATTTCAGTGGGCAAAAATTCGCGGATTAAATTATGAAAGATTAAGGAGTAATTTCGTAAATCTATGTCAAAAATGCCATACACTATATGATCTTAGTAAAATTGATATTAAGCTAGAACAAAATTTATTTTAAAAAAATGAATATAATAATAAGTTTAATCATAATTACTTTAATTGCTGGTGGACTAACTGTCCCTAGATTCGGAATTAATCTAATTAATGTATTCTTGTTAGCAGTAGTATTGTTTGTAGTCTATAGTTTTTTTCCTTACATAGCAGAATTATTTAGGACGCAAGGTTTTGTTGGGATACTTGTAATTACTCTTTGTATAGCAGTATTCGGTTTCCTGGTTATAAGTTTACTAAAAGCGCGTAAATATATATTACGCAGATAGCTATTTATTGCCTACCATTCTTTGAATAATAATTGCTGCTTTCGCTAATTCGCCCTTCGCCAGATGATCGGCGAGTTTATTTTTTACCACTGAAGAAGTAGTTCTCCAGGCTGTAGATTGAATAGCTTTTTTAAGCAAATTGAAGCTAAAGCCGCCTGTGACCGCTTTACCAATAGTACCCCCTAATTGTGAGCCTATGATAGCTCCAGTATCTTGTGCCAGTTCTCCCGTCAAAGAACCTTGCGAGCGGGTTCTTTGTATCGTAGAACCCACGACATCTTGAACATTCTTCCAGAAGTTGAACTCTTTATTAATTGCTGCAATATCAGGATGCTCCTTTGCTAACTGGGACCTAATTGCATTTGCGGCTTCCTTTTGTGCGTCAAGAAGATTGCTCTCTTGTCCCGTTTTCCCGAAAGTCTTAGTTGATTTAGATATCGATCTATCTAAGATTTGCCTTACTTTTCTAGCATTCTCTACTGACACTTCGGCTTTACTTACATCTTTAACGCCACCACCAATGACATCATACAAGCTTTTTTCTATTGCTTGGAGTGCTCTAAAACGCCCTACATCAATCGCAACACCATTGACTACTACCTCATCTTTTGCTTGTTTTATCTTTTCTAATATTGGCTTCCAATCAGATTTAGCATTTTTTGGCAAAGCATCATAAGCAGCATTTAGGTCTTCTCCGATTTTCTCTACTTTATCAGTCGCTTTATTTAACAGACCACCTCTAGTTAAAGCAACTTCTTTCCTATTAATCAGTTCAGGCACTATCTTTTCGCTTATCTGTTTATTCTGTTTTGTTGTTGCTCCTAGGGCTTGGGAATACGACTTTTTTGCTGACTCTTTTAATATAGGACCCACGAATTCTCCAGCTGCTGATAAGCCTCCACTTAGTAACCCAGCGGTGACAACATCTTTTTTATTTCCACCTTGGGCAGTGGCTATGGTAGCGTTTATACCGCCCTCGGAAAGAGCTTTTGCGCCTATACCAGCCACTTTTGCTATTCTAGGGGAGTTGGCTAAAATCTTAGAACCCTGAGCGGCTTTTCCTACTTTTGAAGAGGCACCGCCAGGAATAAGGAATTCACCGATCTGTTCACCAAGTTTTCCTGCTTTCTGGTCAACTCCTTTTGCCTCTAAAACAGAATCTACTTTTTGCTCAACTCTTGGGTCTGGTACAGTAGGAGTAAACCCTTTGCCTGTAACTACATTTGCAACTCGTCCTGCTGTCTGTCCTAAGGCTTGGTCAAATAACTTACCAGTCCCCGCGATAGTTGAACCTACTCCTTTTGTCGCACCTACTAAAGCATTGCCAGCTTGAGAGAAACCTTGCTTTACACCTTGAGTCACTGCTTGGAGTTTACTCATTTTTTGTACATTCTCCGTAGCCGTAGGTTCCTGTTCATTGCTGTATTTCCTAGTGAAGTCATCAACAACAAAACGAATATTCTTATCGCTTTCTTTATTCACGATCATCTTTCTGACAATTCCATCGAGTTGTTGTCTTCTTTGTTCGTTTAACATGCTAGTAGTTATATTTATTTCTTAAGTCCTCAGAGCTCGTGCCACTGGATGGTATTCCCCTATCTGTTGCGAACTGGTATAGATTAAGTTTTTTCGCTGATATAAAATCTTTTAAAAGAGCTAGTTTATTAATAACCGAAGCGGCATTTTCGTTTACACTAGGCGTATAAGAATCTAAAAGTTTCTCTTCGTTAGGGGTGAAACTAGTACCACCTCTTAATTTAGCTATGGTTCCTTTTATATTACTAATCAATACTCTGACAGTTTTTGCTTCCTCAGAACCAGTGCCAAAAATTTGAGTAGCTGTTTGTCCTAATGGTCCTGTTACAAATCCGACGCCTTCCAATTTTCCGTCAGCATTATAATCCAATATTCTATTTATCTGACCCGCTACAGTATCCATTGTTGCTAAATCTTCCTGTTGTCCCGTAGACAGTTTAGGTGCGGACTTAAAACCAACGGCATCAAGTTCCCCAGCTATATTCCCTTTAACGGTAGGGGTTAAATCCTCTATCCTAATCGTCCCGTTGATTACTGCCTGTGCTTGAGGGCTAAGCTTTGGCTGTAATGGAGTTAGATTATTAACAGAGACTCCGGAGGCATAGTGAGCTTTTAACCATGAGTCATATTTAGTAGCAGTGCCCGCACCAAATTCAGCATCTATCTGATCAGCTGCTGTTCCCCATCCAGTTCCCTTTTGAGGATTATTAGGATTAGCAGCGATAATTTGTCTTACCCTATTGTCTGTGGAATTGGAAACGGTAGATTTAGTTGAGCTGGAAGCCTTAGTACCTGTACCACCACCAACAAGACGTGTTTCTTGAGCATAAATTCTGCTAGAACCAAGCTTAGATTGGGCCTCTGATAGTGTATCTTGCAATGTAATACCTGCGTCTGGGTATTGTTGGGCCATCTTGGATACTAAATCCTTTTCTTCCTTAGATACACTATTAATAGTAGGTGCATTACTGAAATTTCTGGCCACACCATCAGCGAATGCTTCTTGAGGATTCGAATATGCTTTTCCGTCACTGGTTCTATATACCGTCCCTGCTCTTGTATAAAACGGAGTGTCTACCTGATTCTCAATTCCAAAGGTAACTGCTTGCTTCTCCCCTGCTTTCTTTTCAGCGAGCGCCTGTTGCTCATCCTCGTACTTTTTCTGTATGGCAGCAGCCTGGATTTTCTCTTCCTTATTAAGCAATGGCTGTAGTAACTCCAGCTGCTTCATCTTTACGTTCAGTTCACTTTCAAGTGCTGAGTATTTCAAATCTACCGCTCGATTAGCAGTCTCGGTAGCAGCTTGAAGACTCCCCTGTACTCCAAGAGCACGGGCTTGTAATAAACCCACTTCTGCAGCTTTTGCATTCTTTTCAGCTAGATACATTCGTCTAATCTGTCCCTGCTCACCTGCGATAGATTGATTAGTTTGGACCTTGCCCTCAGCGGCGGTTAAATCTTTATTGAAACCAGCATCTAAAGCTTGGAATTCAGCGTTCTTGGTGAGAATCTGCGCGTTTAAATCAGCTAGCTGTGTCTTTAATTGAGGTACTCCTGCCTGTTGTTCTGCTGTTAATTGGTCTGTCGCTTTGTTAGCTGTTCCAGGTAAGAGTTCATTAATCCTCGAGAGCGTAGCGTCATACTGTCCCTGGGTTTCGGTCTTAGGCGGAGTAAGCTCTTTGATATAATCCCCTATTGATTTACTAGCCTGCGTAGCTCCTGCAACCATGGTTCCTGCTTGATCTGAGGTAGGTGGTGGTGTGGGAAGATTAAACGGGGTCTGAGGGGTTATTTGACTCACTGGAACGACAGGCTTAGCACTCTTAAGTACATCAAAAACATTCTGAGCGTTCGTATTTAATCCATACTGGGTATTAGCGAAGTTAGAAAGTAAGTTAGGATTCTCGATACCTAGTCCATTTTGGGTATTGTAATACTCTACCTGTGTTTGACCAGGTTTAGTTCGGGTACCTATGAGGGAGTAGCTAGGATCTACTTTCCAGCACAGTGGGATCCGAAGCTTGGAATTCACGTGACTTGAAGTCGC
>JADMIO011430545.1_pt1 | contig 39434 bp, 26 predicted proteins | sample 8958161 | NCBI WGS metagenome assembly JADMIO01 (sample SAMN16585339, study PRJNA669376) | soil metagenome | isolation source: Crop rotation soil | place: USA: Cullars Rotation, Alabama | collected 2011 | reverse complement strand
CGCGACAACTTGTCCACGTGGAATTCTAAGCTTAGGATCCCAATGTGCTGGAAAGGTGGAGGGCATGGGCACCACCACCTTGCTGCTCGATCTCATGCGGCGGGTGAACGCGAAGCAGGACAAGCTGAATTACGAGCTGAACATCGGCGCGCGGCGCTTCAAATGCACCACGATTCCGATTCTGCGGAAGGAATTCGGCGTGGTGGGCGCCATCTGCATCAACATCGACATGAACTACATCCGCGATGGCGTGCTGGCGTCCGCCGCGCGCGCCACGGAGTTCTTCCAGAACTACTGCCGCACCGACATGTCGCTGGACGAGAACATCCTGAGCAAGGACGAGTACAAGAAGGCGCTGGCCGGCAAGCGTCACTTCCGGGATTTCGCCGTTGCCTGAGAGGTTGTGGGAGCATTCCGGGATGGCGATCTTCAATGCCGGCCGCTCGTCGCGTTGACTTGGGCGCAAGCCGCTCCTAAGTATCGCCGCCCTGCCCAGATGGCGGAATTGGTAGACGCACTAGTTTCAGGTACTAGCGCCGCGAGGCGTGGAGGTTCGAGTCCTCTTCTGGGCACCAATCGCCGATCGCCGCGATGTTCTACTGTCCGGCAGCGTTCGCACCGTGCAACACAAATCTCATCGGCGCGGCGTCTTCCGTTCGCGGAAACGGCCTGCGCAGCGAGGCGATCGCGCCGGGCCATGAGGATTCGCGCTGCGGCGCGGCTTTGCTGCGGGCGCGCCGGAATTTGGCCCAGGCGGGCCGCATCAGGGAAAGGCGCTTGACGATCTCGGCTTCGATGCGCGCCCTGGCTTCGCTTTCGTCCCGGAAGAAGCCGAGATGCTCATGGTTCAGCCAGGCCTTCCAGCGTGCGCCGAGGCCGAAATCGTGGGGATAGCTGATTTCCCCCAGGAACACCGGACCGAGGCGCAATTTGGCGCCCGCGCGGCCGTCGACGCGCCATGACATCCATTCGCCTTCGGCGGGGCGCGCCGGTTGCGGTTTCACGGCTGCGCATCCGCGATCGACAGCGAATGCAGCTGCGCCTTGCGGATTTTGCCGTTCGGGCTCATCGGCATCTCGCCGACCAGAATGACTTCGCTTGGCCGCTTGTAGGAAGCGAGGCGGGCGCCGGCATAATCGGCAAGTTCTGCCGGCGTCGGTTTGGCCCGCGCGGCCGGCTGCACGAACGCGACGATCTCTTCGGTGCCGTTCCCCGCGCGCCCGATCACGGCCGAGCGCGCGACGTCCGGGTGCGCGTTGAGCACGGCTTCGACTTCCGCGGGATAGACGTTGAACCCGAACCGGACGATCATTTCCTTGGCGCGTGCGACGATGAAAAGGTGGTCCTCCTCCATACGGGCGAGATCTCCGGTGCGGAACCAACCTTCAGCGTCGATCGCTTCGCGGGTTTCTTCCGGCGCCCCGTAGTAACCCTTCATCACGCCCGGGCTGCGCACCCAGAGTTCTCCGATTGCCGTTTGTCCGTTCTCGTCTGAGGCGCCAACCAGCTTCGCCTCGACCCCTGGCAACAGGCGGCCGACCGAACAGTCGCTGCGCGGCGCATCGAGCGAGGTCAAGGCGATGCTGGGGCCGCACTCTGAGATACCGTAGCCGTTGTGCAGCGTTTGCCCGAAGGCAGCTTCGGCTTGCGCCTTGGTGGAGGGATCGAGCGGCGCGCCCGCCGACGAGATCAGCCGCAGCGCGGGCGCGGCGATGGGCGCCAGCCCGTTGCGCGTCGCATATTCCGCCAGCAGCGCGTACATCGACGGTGTGCCGATCGTCACGCTGATGCCGGCGTGGCCGAGCGCGGAGAGGATTCGTGGCGGATCGAAGCGCGGCGGCAAATGGACCGCCGCGCCGCTCAACAGCGAACCCAACAGAACGCCGGATAACCCCAGACTGTGCGAGATGGGCAGCGTCGCATAGACCCGATCCTCCGGCGTCAGGCGGCGCGCCTCGGCAGTGGCGCGGGCCACGAACAGGAGGTTCCTGTGCGTGAGCACGATGCCCTTGGGCCGTCCGGTGGTGCCGGTGGTGTAGATGATCGCGGCGACCTCGGATGGCCCGTCGTCTTCGGCGGGCTCCGGTTCGGCGTTTTCGCGGAGTGGGCTCACCGCGATTGTGCCAGGCCCCGAAAGCTCCGGAGCAGCCGCTCCACAACGCGCCGCATGTTCTTTTGCGTGCCGCGAGCTGCCGACTGTGAACACCATCAGCCGGCTCTGGCAATGCGCGTGAATTTCGTCGATCTCACGGGCCGACACCCTGGCGTTCACGATCACGGGCCACGCGTTCAGGGAAGCGCAGGCAAAATAGAGGGCGATGGCGGAGAGCGAATTCTCGCACACGAGCATCACCCGGTCGTGGGGCCGCACACCGCATTGCGCCAGCCGTTTCGCATGTCCCTCAATGGTGCATTGCAGCTCGCCGTAGTTCCAGCTGCGATGCTCCTCGATCAGCGCAAGGCGGTCCGGCGATTGCAAAGCTTGTATCGCCACGATCTCCTCGACCCGGCCGGGTTCGGCAACAGCCTCAATTGGTTCGGGCAGCATCAAATCGCCCTTGCGAGGCTGAAGGAAGGCGGCGTCACGGCGGCGGACTGCGACGACTCCGTGGCACTATCTCCGCGCGCCTCGCGGATGCAGTCGTCGATGCGCGCCGCCACGCCCGCGGCGTGCTCGCTGACAATCGTCAGATGAGAGCCCGGCGCCACCTGCACTCGTAAGTCCGCAATCAGGCGCCGCCACACATATTTCGGGTCGTCGGGAAAATCCGGATCGGGTGAGTGCGCCTTCAGAAAGACGGCACTGCCGGGATAGTAGGCCGGCCGGTAGCGGTACAGCGCCGCGTCGGCCTTAAGCCGGGTTTGCAACAGCGGCAACGGAAGATCTGGCCGGGTTTTCAGCAGCCATTCGCGCTTGCGCAGCCCCCCCTCACCGGGCGTGGCAACCGCGCTGCCGTTCCTTGTCTGACTAGACGCCCTCTTCACGTACGCCGTCACCGCCCCAATGTTCTCGCGCAATGGCACTCGAAGTCTGGCGAGCAGCTTGCCCACCGCTTTGCGCAGGCGAACTTTCAGGAGCGACTTCAACGGCCAGGTCACCGGGTGCGCATAGGCATCGATCAGGAACAATAACCCGATGTCCTCGCCGGCGTGTTTCAGCCGTCGTGCGACCTCCATGGCGATGAGGCCGCCGAACGAATAGCCGCACAGCCAGTACGGTCCCGTTGGCTGCTTTTCGCGGATGGCGTCGCAGTAAAGCGTGGCCATGTCGTCGACCGAGTCGAGCGGCGGCTTTGCGCCGTCCACGCCTTGCGCCTGCACCGCGTAAACCTCTCCGCCGGTGTCGAGCCGTTTGCCGAGATCCGCGAACTCCACCACCGTCCCGCCGATGCCGTGAAAAATGAACAGTGGGGCGCCGCCGTTGCCCGGCTTCAGCAGGACCAGCGGCGAGAACTCAGGCGTGGAATCGGCCGCGATCAGCCTCGCCTGTTCGGCGATCGTCTGCGCGTCGTAGATGGCTGTGATCGGCAGGTGCCGGCCGGTTGCGCGTTCGATCTCGAGGAAAAGGGTCAAGGCCAGCAGGGAATCGCCGCCGAGGTCGAAAAAGTTGCTCTCGGGAGTCACTTCGTCAGTCTGAAGGATGCGGCGCCAGATTTGGGTGAGCAGCTCGAGATGCCCGATTTCTTCGGATGCTGCCGCGTTCTGAGTCCGGTCATCCAAGCTGATGTCCCTCATGGCGCATATGCTCCGGCCAGACTTCGCTGCCGGCGCGCGCCGCCGCGTCGTTCAGCCCTGTCGTCATCCATCTGGCGCAGCCACGCGCCGAACACGGCCGCGGTCGGTGCGCGCTCCCGCCGGGGCAGCGTTACGCCGGCTGGAAACTCGTCCATCAGGCGCTCCTTGCGTTCGTTCAACGCGCGCTTGCGAAACCATTCCAGGGCTGGCAGCTCATCCTCTGCAAAATAATTCTTCGGGAATTCCGGGTAGATATCCGTAAAGCCGGCAAGAAAGCGGCGCACGTCGCGGCGATATTCCCGCGCCAGCGTGCCGGAATCGTATTCCGGGTGCCCCTGCAGGAAGAGCATTTCGTTGCGCTTGCCTTTTGCGAAGAGATCGACACCGGCGTCCGGCGCGTGAGTCAGAATGCGATAGCCGGTTTCCTCAAGCGCGTCTGCGTCCACGTCGTGCCACCGGGAATGTGCAATCGTGAGCGGGCCGGTCAACGAGGTCGTGAGCGGATGCTCGTCCGCGGCGGCATGTTCGAACAGCCCGAAACGCTTGTGCGTAAGCCGTTGGCGGGGGATTCCGTCGAAATGCAGAACGGCGGCATGCGCTGCAAGACAAGAGAAGATCGCCGGCGGTCCCTCGCGCGCGATCCAGTCGAAAAGCTGCGCAGACTCTGGCCAGTACGGTTCCCCGCGGAGATCTGCGAATTTCGGCTCGGCGCCGGTCACGACCAGTGCATGCAGAGGGGTGCGGTACAGGTCGCGCGTTTCGCCGTAATACTGGCGGACCAGGTGAAGACGGCCCGCTTCGGCCCGCGGAACACTGGGCAGCGAAAACAGGTGCCAGCGGATGTGCAGCTCCGGCGCAGCCGCGCCGAGGAGCCGCGAGAACTGCCGCTCGGTGCTTTCCAGCGCGCCGTCGGGCATGTTGTTGACGAGGCCGATGTGAAACACGCCGGCTTCATCGGGGCCCATCCAGCCGCCGCGCGGCGGTGAAAAAAAGTCCCGGATCTCCCCGGCCATGCGGATCATCCTCGCGATGCGGCAAGGCGGAGAGAGGCAGCACAGGAACTGAGAAGCGCCTGGTCGAGATCGCCGATGATGTCGTCGATGTGCTCGATGCCGATGCAGAGCCGGATCATCTCCGGCCTTACGCCGACGCGCGCGAGTTCCGCCGGCGTGAGCTGGCGGTGGGTGGTGGAGGCGGGATGGCAGGCGAGCGACTTGGCGTCGCCGATGTTCACCAGCCGCTTGAACAGCTTCAGCGCGTCATAGAACCGCTTGCCGGACTCAAAGCCGCCCTTCACGCCGAAGGTGAGGAACGGGCCGCCTTTGCCGTTCAGATATTTCTTGGCGCGGGCGTGGTTCGGCGTGCCGGGCTGGCCTACGGAATCGCACCACGCCACCTGCGGATGGCGCTCGAGAAACGCCGCCACTTTGGCGGTATTTTCGATGTGCCGCTCGACGCGCAGCGCCAGTGTTTCAGTGCCCTGCAGCAGCAGAAAGGCGTTGAGCGGGGAGAGTACCGAACCGGTGTTGCGCTGGCACACCGTGCGGCAGCGCGCGGCATACGCGGCGCGGCCGTACTGCTCGGTGTAGACCACGCCGTGATAGGCGGCTTCCGGCTGCGTCAGCATCGGGAAGCGCTGCGTATGCCGCGCCCATGGGAAATTGCCGCTGTCCACAATGGCGCCGCCCATGGTGGTGCCGTGGCCACCGAAGAATTTCGTCAACGAATGCAGCACGATGTCCGCGCCGAAGCGGATGGGCTTCAGCAGGATCGGCGTGGCTATGGTGTTGTCCACGATCAGTGGCACGGCGTTCTTGTGCGCGCACGCGGCCAGCGCTTCGATGTCCGCGATATCGCCGCCGGGATTGCCGATGCTCTCGCAGTAGATCGCGCGGGTGTTTTCGTCGATCAAACGCTCGATATCTTCGCTGGTGTCGCTGGCCGCGAACCGCACATCGATTCCCTGCTTGCGCAGGAAGTGCTCGAACAGGGTCCAGGTCGCGCCGTAGAGCTGCGGGGTGGAGACGATGTTGTGGCCGGCTTCCGCAATGTTCACGATGGCGTAGTGAATCGCCGCCATGCCAGAGCCGACGCACAAAGCCTCGACGCCGCCTTCCAGCGCAGCGACGCGCTTTTCCAGCACCGCGGTGGTGGGATTGGAAAGCCGTGTGTAAATGTTGCCCGGCGCTTCGAGGTTGAACAGCGCGGCGCCGTGATCGGCGCTGTCAAATTCGTAGGCCACGGTCTGGTAGATCGGCACCGCCACCGATTTGGTGGCGGGATCGGTCTCGTAGCCGGCGTGGATGGAGAGCGTTTCGTCATGCATGCGCGTCACATGGCCCGTTCGTTGCCTGAGGCGCTGAAGGCGGTCGTCCCCATGCTGCCGTAGAGGAGGGAAAGAGTTTGAACGGCGCGGAAAGCCTGATCGGCACGCTGACAAAAGCCGGCGTGACCGTGTGCTTCATGAATCCCGGCACTTCGGAGATTCACTTTGTTGCCGCGCTCGACCGGGCGCCGGCGATGCGTGGCGTCCCCTGTCTGTTCGAAGGCGTGGCCTCCGGCGCCGCCGACGGCTGCGCGCGGATGACTGGAAAACCCGCCTGCACGCTGCTTCATCTCGGGCCTGGGCTCACGAACGCGCTGGCGAACCTGCATAACGCGTGCCGCGCGCGCGTGCCGTTAATCAACATTGTCGGCGACCACGCGACCTTTCACCGGCATTTCGAGACGCCGCTCGCCTCCGACATCGCCACGCTGGCCCGGCCGCATTCCGTGTGGGTGCGCAGTTCTGAATCTTCGCCGCAGCTTGGACGCGACTGCGCGGAGGCTATTGCCGCGGCCAGGGCCGCGCCTGGCGGAATCGCCACGCTCATCGTTCCGGCGGATGCGGCGTGGGGCGAGGGCGGCCTGATTGCGGATGTGCCGCCAATCGCGGTGCCACAGCTGCCGGACGAGGCGCGAATCGCAGAGGCGGCAGCGCTAATACGGAGTGAGGGCCGTGTGGGGTTGGTGCTGGGCGCAGGCCTCACCCTGGGACGGCCGCTCGCAATCGCGGGACAGATCGCTGCAAAAGCGGGCGCGAAACTGCTGGCGCCGTTCGCCTTCACCCGCATCGAGCGGGGCGCGGACCGCCCGGCGGTCGAGCGCATTGCGTATGTCACCGAGCAGGCGATCGAGCAGCTGTCCGGCTACGACGCCTTGATCCTTTTGGGTGCGCCGCCGCCGGTTGCCTTCTTTGGGCATCCGCGCAAACCGACCGTCCTCACGAGTGAGAAAACGCGAGTTTTTACCTTATCGGCGCCAGATGAGGACGGTGCCGGCGCGCTGGAAGTTCTTGCCGAGCGCGTTGGCGCGCAGCACGGCCGCCCCGTGCTTCAGGCGTTTGAGCGTCCGCAAATTCCCGGTGGCGACATCACGCCCAACGGACTTGCTGCGGTTGTCGCCGCGCTGCTGCCGGAGAACGCCATCGTCGTCGATGAATCCATCACGTCCGGCCGCGGCATGCTGGCCGCCACCGCGTCAGCGCCGCCGCACGATTGGCTGGTGAACACCGGCGGCTCCATTGGCGTCGGCATGCCGCTGGCCGTCGGAGCGGCAGTGGCGTGCCCGGGGCGGCCGGTGCTGTGCCTCGAAGCGGACGGCAGCGGCATGTACACCCTGCAGGCGCTGTGGACCGCCGCGCGCGAGAGCCTGAACATCGCCACCGTGATTTTCGCCAACCGAGCCTATGCCATCCTGAAGGGGGAACTGGCGGCGGCAAGCGACAATCCGGGACCGCGCGCGCGCGACCTGCTGGAGATCGGCCGGCCGGATCTTGACTGGGTTTCGCTTGCCAAAGGCATGGGCGTGCCAGCCAGCGAGGCTCCAACGATCGACGCCTTCGCCGCCGCTTTGCGCCGTAGCTTTGCGGCCCACGGACCGACTTTGATTTCGGTCCCCCTGTAGCACCGGACGCGAGCGGCTCAAGCGCGGGCGGCCTTCGCAACTTTCATGGCATCCGTACCGAAACGGAACATCCGGTTCTTCGCGCGCGAGGCCTGGGTGGCCCGGAATGTGCTTGGGCAGGGCGGGCAATCGCGCCTCGCGCGCGGCAGAACGGGGACGCGACATGAACTCTATTCGACGGGCACTCGCCATTCATGCAGGTCGTACAGTCGTGCTGGCGCTTGGCGCGGCAGCGGCACTGCTCGTTGCCCCGGCAATGGGGGAATCGGTGGATTGGGGTCAGACCTACTTCGACGGCGGACATACCGGCTCCAACGGCAGGGAAACCGTCCTATCCGCTGCCAACGTTTCAGGACTGCAACTCGGCTGGTCTCGGTCCTTCGCCGGTGAGGTTCGCTCGTTCGTAGTGAACGATCACTATGTTATTGCGCGGGTTCCGAGCCACGACAGCAATAGCATGGAGTTGTGGTATCTCAACTACGCCACCGGCGAAACCGTCTGGCATCGCGATATTGGGCCAGACGTTTCCTCGGCAGACGGCACTCTGGCTACCGGCGACCAACGGATTTTCACGGCGTGCGGCCTCGTCGACCAGGTTGGCTACAAGTACAGTGGAATTTGCGCGTACCGGAAAGGAGAGGGCCGCAAAGCCTGGGAGTTCTCGAACCCCTGCAATTGCACGCCCGAAGCGAATGTGGTGACGCCACTCGTCTATGCCCGCCATGTCGTGCTCTTCGGATATTTCAACGGCGGTAGCGAAGGCAAGGAATACGTGATCGCCGCCAATAGCATCACCGGCGAAATTCTGGGAACTCATCAGACTGGCGGGATCGGCTCGCTTGGCAGCGCCTCGATCGCGTACGGATTGAGCAGGATCTATTTCGACTGCGGCGGCAGCGCCTGCGCATTGCGCAGAAGGGGCGGCTTTGCCTGGAAATCAGACATGGGCGCGCCGCTCGGAGGACTTACCGCCGATCGGAAACATCACATTTTTGCCAGCCTCTGCAACGGTCCGGCGGGCCTGGTGGCGTTGGATGAGGCCGCCGGCGCCCAGCTATGGAGTTACGGGGCGTCGCAGTGCAATCGCACACCGCCCGCGATTTCCGGCGATCGGCTCTACCTGACGGCCGCAGACGGCAACGTTCATGCTCTGGATGCGGGCAGCGGGACCGAGATCTGGTCCGGCGCTGCGGGGAGCATCTCGGCCCCCTCGCTGGCCAATGGCGTCCTCTATGTGGCCGGCGGGACCGGCGCGCCGGCGGCGAGCGCCTACGATGCGGGCACGGGCGCGCTGCTGTGGAGCACGCCACCGAATGCCAGCAGCTATCATCCCGCGCCGATGGTGATCGACGGAACGCTTTACGTGGCGAATGCGTCCTGCGGCGGCATCTGCGCGTTCAACCTGCCCATCAGCGCCAAGCGTTCTGCACCTCCGCCCGGCAAGGGGCTCACTACCCGTTGATCTCCCTTCGCGGGGCCAAAATCCGGCCGCAATGAAGCGCAATCGATGTGCGGAGCGGGGTGTCACGAAGGAGATTGTCACATGAAACCGTTCGTTGCCGCGCAAACCGCCGCTCTGGCAGCCGCGATTATCGCATTGGCGTCGCCGGCATGCGCCTGACCGGGGCTGGCGATGAAAAAAAGCGAACATCAGTATAACGCAGGCATCCGCCATCGCGCTGAAAGTGCGTCCCGGCACGATCACAGACCGCGAATTGGAGCGGGAAGGCGGCGGCAGCGGCTTGCGGTACTCGTTCGACGTGAAGAGCGGCGATGCGATTTACGAAATCGGCGTCGATGCGATGACGGGTAAGGTGCTGGAGAATTCTAAAGAAGGCTCGAACCCAGACTGAATTCACCCTCCGAAGAACTGGGGCTCCGGCGAACACCGTTGCGAGTCGAGATGGCGGGCCAGCGCATTGAGGCCCGCCACAAGTCCCACGATACTTCAGGTCATCGGACGGGCGCCGCGCGCCCCTGCGATCACGCGCGGAATGGCGGCATCGTTCAGCGGCGCCATGATGTGCACGCCGGCGACGCCTTCGATCTCGCGCAGTTCGCGGATGAGATCGACACAGATTGCTTCGCCTTCGGCCTTGGGATCGGCGGCGTCCTCCAGACGTGTGACGATCCAGTCGGGAATGATCGAGCCCCTCAAGCTGTCCCGGATCCATCGGGCGGAACGGGCAGACGCAAGCGGCGCCACGCCGATCAGGATGTAGAAGTCCTTTGGGATGTCGTGCTCGTTCAACCGCGCAAGATAGCGGCGCAGGATTTTGGCATCCATGCAGAACTGCGTCTGCGTGAACTGCGCACCAGCTTCGATCTTGCGCCGCAGCGCCGCCGGTTCCCAGATGTCCGGCGGATCGAGCGGGGAATCCGCCACGCCGATGAAAAAGTCCGCATCCCCACCGACCTTGCGCCCGTAGGGCAGGCGGTGCGTGTCGCGGATCGCGGCGGCGGTTTGCACGATCGCGATGGAATCGAGGTCGAACACCGCCTTGGCTTGCGGCTGGTCGCCGGCTTTCGGATCGTCGCCGGTCAGCGCGAGCACATTGACGATGCCAAGCGCGGCAGCGCCCACCAGTTCGCTCTGCAATGCGATGCGGTTGCGGTCGCGTCCGGTCAGCTGAAGGATCGGCTCGATTCCCTGCTCGCGCAACAAATGCGCGGCGACGGTGGCGTCCAGGTGCGCCCGCGCGCCGGCGCCATCGGTGACGTTCACCGCATCCGCCAGATCCTGAAGTGCCGCGGCGCGCTTCCTCAAATCGTCGGGGTTGCAGGAAAGCGGCGGCGTCACCTCGGCCGTGAACACGAATTCTCCGGCGTTCAGTTTCTCCCGCAGCGCCAAAGCATTTCTCCTTTTTGGATCGGTCCTGTTACACCTGTGCCCGAGAGAAGGACAAATCGGATGTTCCGCGCATCGAGTTCGCGCGGTGATTCAGGCGGGCGACTCAAATGGACAAACCCGATTATGTGCGCGTGACCTTGCTGGCGGCGGCGGCCGCCTTGGGCGGCCTGCTGTTCGGCTACGACACGGCGGTGATTTCCGGCGCGGTGGAGGCCATCAACGCGAATTACATTGTGCCGCGCCATCTCTCCGAAGCTGTGCGCAATTCGCTTTCCGGCTTTACGGTCAGCTGCGCGCTTGCCGGCTGCATCATTGGCGCAGCGCTGGGAGGCCCGATTTCGACTCGCGTCGGCCGGCGGGCCGGCCTTTTGTTCGCCGGCGTGCTGTTCTTGATCTCTTCGCTGGGCTCGGGCTTTCCGGAATTCGGCTGGCGCGCGCTCGGCTTCTCTGGCGCCAATGCGCTGCCGGTGTTCATCGGCTATCGCACACTGGGCGGCATCGCGATTGGCATGGCGTCGCTGCTCTCGCCCCTCTACATCGCGGAGATCGCGCCACCAACCTCCCGCGGCCTGTTCGTCACCTTGCAGCAGATCGCCATCGTGGCGGGCATCAATCTCGTCTATCTGGTCAATGCGTTGGTCGAGAGCCATGGCAACCACGCCTTTCTGCTCTCGACCGGCTGGCGCTATATGCTGGCTTCGGCGTCGATCCCCGCACTGCTCCTCATTCTTGCGATGCTGCTGGTCCCGGAGACGCCGCGCTTCCTGGTGCTGAAAGGCCAGGATGCGCGCGCGCTTGCACTGCTCAACCGGCTGATGGGAGCGGCCGCCGCCCAGGCGACCCTCAAGGAGATCGAGGAGAGTCTCGTTCAGCGCACGCGGCCGCTGCTCAGCTTCGGCGCACTGGTGCTGTTCATCGGCATCGTGATGAGCGTGTTTCAGCAGGCCGTCGGCATCAATGCGGTTCTCTATTACGCGCCTACCATGTTCGAGAACATGGGCGCCTCGACCGATGCCGCCTTCTGGCAGGCGGTGATCGTGGGCGTCACCAATTCCGTGTTCACGCTGATTGCGCTGTTCACCGTCGACCGCTGGGGCCGCAAGCCATTGCTCATCGTGGGTGCGCTGGCGATGGCCGCCGCCATGCTGACCCTCGGAACGGTTTTCGACCTGCGGCTGGTCAGCACTACGGCGGGCGCGAGCAATCCGAATGCATCGTTGGTCGCCGTTCTGGCGGTGATTGCCTTTATCGGCGGCTTCGCCATGTCGTGGGGGCCGGTGACCTGGGTGCTGCTGTCGGAGATTTTCCCGAACTCGATCAAGGGCAAGGCCATGTCGATCGCGGTGGCGGCGCAATGGATCGCGAACTTCGTGGTTTCCACCACCTTCCCGATCATGGACAAGAGCTCCGCGCTGAACGCCGCGTTCAACCACGGCTTTGCGTATTGGCTCTACGGAGTGGCCAGCATTTTGGCGGCGCTGTTCGTGCTGCGCTTCGTGCCGGAGACCAAGCTCCGCACTCTCGAAGCGCTGCAGAATTTGTGGACCGCTCACACAGCTCAGAAAATCGAAGATACTGTGCGCGCCGCGCCCTGATCGCGGATCGCGCTACGGCTTCATCGTGCGCTCATCCATGTGCACCCAGACATAGTTCGCGGGATCGGCAGAAGAGCCGCACAGCGACACAAGATAGTTGCCGGCGCCCACATGCCACATCTGCGTGGGGACATCGAAATGCGCCAGCGAGCGCGGGTCGGCCGTGACCGTCACATGTCGGGTTTCCCCGGGCTTGAGGTCCACCTTGCTCCAGCCGATCAGGCGCCGCACCTCGCGAGACGTGCCTTGGGGCGGCTCCGCATAAACCTGTGCCACAGCCTTGCCGGCACGCATGCCCACGTTTGTCACATCGAAGCTAGCCGCCAGCGTTGCACCCCCCTGCACGACCAGCTTGCTGAAGCGGAAGGTGGTGTAGGACAGGCCGTAGCCGAAGGGGAAGAGTGGCGTGAGATTCTGCGCCTCGAACCAGCGATACCCCACGTTGGCGCCTTCGGTGTAATTCAGATCAGCGTGGCTTTGGATGGCGTAAGGAGGATTGGGGCGCGGCAGCTGATCCTCGCGCATCGGAAAAGTCACCGCGAGATGGCCGGACGGATTCGCCGCGCCGAACAGAATGCGCGCGATCGCCTCCGCGCCGCCTTGGCCCGGATACCACGCTTCCAGCAGCGAGGCGGCTTTGGACAGCCACGGCATCAGCACCGGTCCGCCGGTTTCGAGCACCACGACGGTACGTGGATTGGCGCTAGCTACCGCATCGATCAGGGCGTCCTGATTGTTGGGAAGCGACAGGTTGGGCACGTCGCGGCCCTCGCGCATCCATTGCTGCCCGAAGACAATCGCCACGTCCGCATGCTTTGCGGCGGCGGCGGCGCGCGCGGTATTCGTCCCGTCATCGTAGGAGACGTCGGCATCCGGGGCCTGGGCACGAATGGCGGCGAGCGGCGAGGGCGGATCGTAAATCTCGATATCGCCGGGCGGCTTTGCGCCTTTCTTGGGATTGGCGGAAACCGGGCCCGGAACGAAAATCTCCTGCTCCGGCGTGTCGCCGACAGGAATCACCTGCGAGGAGCCGCCGCCCGACAGCACGCCGATGTCGGCGTGCGCGCCAATCACGAGGATGCGCTTCGGCTTCGACAACGGCAGAACGCCGGTGCCGTTTTTCAGAAGCACGATACCTTCTTCGGCTATGCGCCCGGCGATGGCGGCATCGGCCTCGGCTGCGATGGGCTGCGGCGAAAGAGGAAAATCGAACAATCCCTGCGCGAACATGCTGCGCAGGATGCGATGGGCCATGTCGTGCAGGCGCGCGGCGCTGACTTCACCGCTCGCGACCGCCTGTTTCAAAGGATCGCCGAAGAACGGCTGAGAATCGGCCTTTGCGGCCGATTCTTGGTCCAGCCCGCTGTTGGCGGCCAGTCCGGCGCTGTGCACCGCCCCCCAATCGGAGAGCACGAATCCGGGATACGCCCAGTCGCCCTTCAGCACGCGATTCAGCAGGAAGTCGTTTTCGCAGGCATGGACGCCATTGACCCTGTTGTAGGCGCACATGATGGCGCCAGGATTGCTGTGCTCGATGGCGATCTCGAAGGCCAGCAGATCGCTTTCGCGCATCGCGCCTTCCTCGATATTTGCGCTCATCGTGAAACGGCCGCTCTCCTGAGCGTTGAGCGCGTAGTGCTTGGCGGTGGAGATGATGTGCTGCTCCTGCGCGCCACGAACGACTTCTCCGGCGATCACGCCGGCGAGCAGCGGATCCTCTCCCGCATACTCGAAGGTGCGGCCGCCGCGCGGCTCGCGCGCCAGGTTGACGCCGCCATTGAGCAGGACATTGAAGCCCTTGGCGCGAATTTCCGCGCCCAGCATCACGCCGGCCTCGTGCGCCAGCGCGGCATCCCAGCTGGAGGCGGTGAGGATGCTTGCCGGTAGAGCGGTGGCGGTATCGCCGGGCCGCATGTGGCCACCGTTCGCCACCCCCAGACTCGCGTCGCTTTCGCGCAAATCCGGAATGCCGAGCCGCGGGACGCCGGGTACATATCCGGCCGACGGGAACCAATTGTAGCCGCGCACCAAGATCAGCTCTTCGTCCTGTGTCATCTGCGCCTGCACAAGATCGGCGCGGCTGTCGGGAGAAATCGCTGTATTCATCCATGGAGCCTGGACTGGGGATGCAGGTTGCGGCTCGGCTGGAGAAGACTGTTGCGCCAGCCCGTCGGTGAGCGCGAGCGCCATGAAGACGAGCACGCCAAGGGCGGCCGCACGCCAGTTTCGGAGTCGCATGAACAGATGGTCTCCCGCTGCGGCGGCGAGCCTAGAATCTGCTGCTGCCGTGACCAAGGGCCGTCGTCGGCAATCGGGTTGCGGCGGCGGGATGCGCGGTTATAGTCCCGGCCCTTCTGAGGACAGGTGGCCGAGAGGCTGAAGGCGCGCGCCTGGAAAGTGCGTAGACGGTGACGAGCCGTCTCGAGGGTTCGAATCCCTCCCTGTCCGCCAGAAGATGTACCCTCGCCCGGTGCAGCGGCGAAACTTGTCCGGCCCCCAAAACGCGGAACCGCCGTAATACAAGCTTCCATTCTGCGCGCTCCCGACGTGAGTCGGCCGACTGGAGCGGGGCCATTCGGTGCACTGTGCCTTCGAGCAGAATTTGTGCAAGGCCTTGAACTCCCGATCACCCCTCGTCGCGCAGATGAGCTCGCACGTCGTCGCCCTCGGGCGAGATCGGCGCCCGCCAGAGATCTATACTGTCTTTTGGCGGGATTTGGCGGTCCTTGCAGCCGCCGCCGACAAAGTCTTCCCAGAGAAGTCGGCAGGACAGGCAGAGATCGGCGCAAAATTATTCTGATCTGGCGAAGCTTGGCGCTCGTATTGCTGCCAATTCTGCACGAGTGACGACACACTCTTGCGGAAGATGACTGCGAGTGTTAGCGTAATATTTGAGGGGGCCGCCGCGTCAGGGGCGGCAGGGGGAAGTTGGCGGGCAATCCATTTCTTCGGAAGAGTCGGCACGGGCGCCGCCAGGCGCTGCGGAGGGCATACCTGTTCGCCTTGGCGGCGTGCGTTGGCGGTCCCGCATACGCGGCGCCGCCGGCGGTGAACCTGCCCGGAGCCGTGCAACCTGGCCATGAACGGCCATTGCCTGTCCCGCCGCCGCCGCCGAAATTCGATTTCAGTATCCAGGCGCCGCAGCGCTCGCCGGTGCCGCGGGCGGTCGACCAAATCCGCTTCACCCTGAAAGACGTCAGCATCGTCGGTGCGGTGGCGCTGTCGGCCGAGCAGTTCCGTCCGCTGTACCAACCTCTGCTGGGGCACAGCATCACGCTGCGGGATATCTTCGATGTGGCCGACGGGATCGAGGCGGCGTACCGCAACGCCGGCTATCTTCTCGTCCGCGCCTACGTCCCGCCGCAGCACGTCAAGAACGGCATTTTCACGATCAAGGTCGTGGAAGGTTATGTCGCCGATGTCTCGGTGTCGGGCGGGCAGCCGGCGGCGCAGGCGCAGGTGCGGGACTATCTCGAGCCGCCGAAGCATGAGCGGCCGTTGCGGCTTGCAACCATCGAGCGGGCGCTGCTGCTCGCCAACGATATTCCCGGCGTGCATGCCACCGGCGTCTTGCGGCCGGCGGCGAGAACGCCCGGCGCCTCGGAACTGGTCGTCACGCTGCTTCAGCCGCGGGTGACGGGGGGGCTGGTGGTCGACAATCGCGGCTCGAAATTCACCGGCGGCTGGGACATCACCGGACGGGCGGCGGTGAACTCGCTGCTCGGCAATGACGAGCTGTCCGCCGTGGTCAGCGGTTCCGCCGATTTCCGGAAGCAGGTTGGCGGCCAGGTCACCTACACCACGCTGATCGGCGACGACGGCCTTGCCGGCAGCCTGATCGGCTCGGTGGGCAAGGGCGAGCCCGCCGGCACGCTCGGCAGGCTGGAGATCCGCACCGACAGCTGGGCCGTGGGGCCGCGGCTCAGCTATCCGTTGATCCGCACACGGAATGCCACCCTGCAGGTGGACGGCGGCCTCACCTTCCAGGACGCGCGGGTGAAGATTCTGGGCGTGCCTGTCAGCCACGACCAGTGGCGGGTGTTCGACATCGGCCTCACCTTTTCGAGTCAGGATTTCGGCGGCGGCGCATGGAATTCCGTGCTCGATGTGGCGCAGGGCCTGCCCTGGTTCGGGGCGGACACCGAAACGGGCCGCGACAATTTCACCAAGCTCACGGGCCTCGTGAACTACACGCGCCCGCTGGTGGACCGGGTCAGTCTCGCGCTCTCCGCGCAGGGCCAGTACGCCTTCGATCCGCTGGTGCAGGGCGAGCAGGTCCTGTTCGGCGGCAACCGCATCGGCCGCGGCTACGACCCCGGCGCCATTGCCGGCGACCACGGCGCGGGCGTCTCCGCCGAGCTGCGCTACGACAGCCAGATTCCGGAATGGTACATCCTGCACCTTCAGCCTTACGCCTTCATCGATGCGGCCAAGACTTGGTTCATCCACGCGCCGGTGGTGATCGGGCAGGGTGTGGGCAATTCCAACATCGCCTCGGCGGGCGCCGGGCTGCGGTTCTGGTTTCCTTACGACATCTACGCGGATGTGGAGATTGCGCGGACGCTAGATGGGGTGCCGGGCAGCGACAACGGAAAAACGGGAACGAAGCTGCTCACGGATTTGGCGATCAACTTCTAAGGGGAAGACAAGATGTTCAGAGTCGATCTTCTTTTTCGCCACGCCTTGCTGGCCACCAGCTGCCTTGTCGCCTCGACCTCCATCGCCGCCTCGGTCGCCAAGGCCGGGGGCGCCACCGGCGGCCGGGTGGTGAACGGCAGCGCCACCATCGACTATGGCGGCGACAACACCACCATCAACCAGAAGAGCGGCAAGGCCTTCATCAACTGGCAGGGCTTCTCCATTCCGAAAGGCGGTTCGGTCGTCTTCAATCAGCCGAACCAGAATTCCCTCACCGTGAACCGCGTAGTGGGGCCCGATTCGTCGCAGATTTTCGGAGACCTGCTCGCCAACGGCCAAATCTGGCTGATCAATTCCAACGGCATTCTGTTCGGCAAGGGCAGCCAGATCGATGTCGGCGCCCTGGTGGCCACCACCTCGGACATCACCGACCAGGATTTCCGCAACGGCCATTATCGCTTCAGCGTTGCCTCCAAAAATCCGAACGCCTCAGTCGTGAACCAGGGCACCATCCGCGCCGCGGATGGCGGCTCGGTGGTGCTGTCGGCCGCGCGCGTTTCGAACGAAGGCGTCATCCAGGCCAATCTGGGCTCGGTCGTGCTCGGCGGCGCCAACGCGTTCTCCATCGATTTCGACGGCGACAACCTGATCCGCTACCAGGTGGCCGCGCCGGTCACCACCGCGCCGAAGGACGAGAACGGCAAGCTCGCCGCTGCGCTGGTCTCCAATTCCGGGACCATCCAGGCGGCTGGCGGCAAAATCCTGATGACGGCGCGGGCGGCGAAAGGCGTCCAGAACGACGTCATCAACAACACCGGGATTATCGAGGCGACGAGCGTGTCGTCGCATGACGGCGAGATCGTGCTCGATGGCGGCGACGGCACGGTGGATGCGGGCGGCACCATCGATGCCTCCGGCAAGGCGGCCGGCCAGCAGGGCGGCGCGATCACGGTGACGGGCAATACCGTCAATGTGGCCGACGGCGCCAAGCTGGATGTCTCCGGCGCCCGCGGCGGCGGGGAGGTTCGCATCGGCGGCGATTTCCATGGCGGCGGAACGCTGGCCCACGCCGCCAACGTCAATGTCGGCAAGGCGACCATCGATGCCGATGCCATTTCGCAGGGCAGCGGCGGCAAGGTGGCGGTGTGGTCGGACAACAAGACGGTGTTCGACGGGGCCATCAGCGCCCGCGGCGGGGCGCGCGGCGGCAATGGCGGCTTTGTCGAAACCTCGGGCAAAGGCGATCTGCAGGTCGGCCTCCATGCCACGGTGAACACCGTGGCGATGCACGGGCTCACCGGCACCTGGCTGCTCGATCCCACGGACATCGACATCATCACCGGCGGCACGGACGGGCTGGGCGGCTCGATGATCGATCCCAAGACGATCACCGACGCACTCGCCACCACGGCGGTGGAGCTGGAAGCCACCCACGACATCACCATCGACAACGCGGTGGATTACACCAGCGGCAACGCTTTCACCCTGCTGGCGGAGAATGACATCATCGCCAAGGCGGGAATCCAGAACGCGGGCGCCGGCGCCGTCAATCTGGTGGCCGGCTGGGACGGCACCACCACCGACCTCGGCTCGCTCACCAATGCGGGCGTGTACGGCAACAACGGCGGCAGCGTGTTCATCGGCGGCTCGCCGGCGACCGGCGATGTCTCCATCGGCAGCCTGGCCGGCACGACGCTGGTGGAAGGCTCCGATATCAACGTGGATGCCGCCAACGGCATCGCCCAGATCGGCTATAGCGGCGCAGGCCAGGGCGATATCGAAGTTCAGGCAACCGGCAATATTACCGTTCAATCGGACATCGCCAATCTGGCGATCATCGGTAATGGCGCACTCAGTGGTGTCGACGGCGCGACGATCGGGGGAAACATCCTCATTAATGCCGCTGGCAGCGTCCAGCTCCTGTCGGACTCACAGGATCAGAGCTTCAACAATTCCTATGCGATCATCGGTAATTTTGGCGGCAGCAATGCTTCGGAATCCGGCAACATCACCCTGAACACGGCCGGCAACCTGCTGCTGGACGCGTCAGGCAACGTCTCGGTTGTCCGTATCGGCAACACAGGCTTCAGCGGCTCCGGCACATCGTCGGGCGATATCAACATCGATGCGGTGGGTCTGGTTCAGCTGAATGCCGGTACGGGAGACCCTTCCAACGTCATCGATCGCGTCGACATCGGAAACGGGGCCGCAGGTTTTGGCAACACGGGTGGCTTGAGCGGAAATATCAATATCAACGCCGGAACCCTCGATCTAAATGCTGATTTCGGGCCCAGCAGCGGCGTTGCGCAAGCACGCATCGGCAATCGGGGAAGCGGTCCGGTCAGCGGTGACGTGAACATCACGACAACCGGCGATCTCTCGATCAATACGAACACCCAAGGCGCCATCGCGACCATTGGGGGCATCTCATTGGACCCAACCTTCGGGAGCGAATCGGGCGATATCAACATTCAAGCGGGCGGCAGCGTTTTTCTGATCGGGAACGATGGTGGCGGATCGCGGATAGAGCTCAGCGGCAACGCGAGCGGCAATATATCTGTCACGGCGCAACAGGACGTTATTGTCGAAGCCGACGCGGATGCTTCCGGCTCCGGAGCAAATGGCGTGACCATGATCGGCACGCTGACGGGTAACGCCGATATTTCCGTCACCGCGGTAACGGGCCAGGTCGAACTGAAGGCCAACGGGACCGATACCCTCGCATTTATCGGCAATTCCCAGAATGGCCAGGCCATTCCGATCGACGGCAATGTGACCATCACAGCACCGGTCGTTCAGCTGTTTGCCTCCGGAAACGGCGCGGCGGCCCAGATCGGGAATGCCGGTGGTTTCAGCTCGGCAGTCTCCGGCGACGTGACCGTGACCGCCGCCAACCAGCTCACGGTTGGCCCCCAGACGCTCATCGGCAACAGCGATTTCGGGCAGGGCACCGGCTTTTCGGGGAACGTCTCGATTACCACCGGAACACTGAACGGCGATCTGGGCTCGGATTTCCTGAACGACATTCCGAACGGCGACTTCACGCTCGACGTCACGAGCAGCAACCCCTTCATCTTCAATGACCTGCTGGACTACACGAGCTCGCACAATGCGACGCTCATTACCGGGGGCGATCTTCTCATCGCCTCCTCCATCCAGAATTCCGGGAGCGGCAATATTACCATCAACGCCGGCGGAAGCATGGAGATCGGCGGCAACCGCGCGAGCGGCGATGTGTCGGTGGGCAGCTTCGGCGGCCTCACGACGATCAGCGCCGATAACATCCTCGTCGATGCGGTGAACGGCATCGCCCAGATCGGCTATCACGGCGCAGGGCAGGGCGACATCGACGTCTCCGCCACCGGCAACATCGATGTTCAATCGGACATCGCCAATCTGGCAATCATCGGCAATGGCGGCAGCGATGTTACCGGGCAGGGCATCGGCGGTAACATCATCGTCCGTACGGCTGGCGGAGATGTGAATCTCGGATCGGGCTATCAGGGCTTCGATAACTACTCTATCGCCATGATCGGTAATTTTGGCGGTAAAGACACCTCAGAAGCCGGAAATATCGCCATTAACACCAATGGCGGAGCTTTGAACGTCGATTCCACTGCAAGCATCTCGATGGTCCGGATCGGAAACTGGGAGCAGGGCGGCACGAACGGCACGATATCCGGCGACATCCAGATAGATGCGGGCGCCGTCACACTTGAAGCGGGCACGTCCAGCGGCGTTGTCGATTTTGCCGAGATCGGAACGGGGACATTTCACGCCGGCGGCCAAGATTCCGGCGCGCTGAGCGGAAACATCGACATCAACGCCACCTCTCTGTTGATGAATACTGACGTTGAGAGCGGCACCTCCACCGCACAAACCCGCATCGGCGACCTTGGAAACGGTCTGGTGACCGGAGACATCAACATTACCACGGCTGGCGATATTACCATCGAGGCCAACGAGGGAGGCGGCCAAACCGGCTTGGCAAGCATTGGCAGCGTATCGCTCGATCCGAGCCAACAGGGATTAACCGGCAACATCACGATTCAATCCGGCGGCAATATCTCTCTCCTGGCGACCGACAGCGGCGAAGCACGTATTGAGGCCGGTGGCATGGCCAGCGGCTCTATCGACGTAACGGCGCAAGGGGACATCCTGCTCTCGGATCAGGCGGGTTCGGGTTCTGCCGCCAATGGCTTCACTGAGATTGGCACCCTCACAGGCAACGCCGATATTTCCGTCACTTCGCTGACCGGCAAGATCGAACTGGATGCCAATGAGGATGGCAGCGCGGCGCTGATTGGCAACAGCCAGAACGCTGTCGACTTCCCGATCACCGGCAACGTGAGCGTCACCGCGCAGAACGTCGATATGTCCGCAACTGGCCTGAACGCCAGGAGCCAGATCGGCAACGAGGGCGGGACGTCCGCGATATCCGGCGATGTGACGGTGACCGCAGCCAACCAGCTCTCGCTGAACAGCGACCAGGTGCTCATCGGAAATACCGACTTCGGGCTGGGCACCGGCTTTTCGGGCAACGTGGTGATCACCGCCGGTACATTGAACGGCAACCTGAGTTCCGATTTCCTGAACGACATTCCGAACGGCGACTTCACGCTCGATGTCACGAGCAGCAGCCCCTTTATCCTCAATGAGGTGCTGGACTACTCAAGCTCGCACAATGCGACCCTCATTACCGGGGGCGATCTTCTGATTGCCGCCTCCATCCAGAATTCCGGCACCGGCAATGTCACCATCGATGCCGGCGGCAGTCTGGAAATCGGCGGCAATCGCGCGGCGGGCAACGTGGCGGTCGGCAGCGCCGGCGGCCTCACCACGGTCACGGCCGACAATATTTTGGTCGATGCGCTGAACGGGTACGCCCAGCTCGGCTACCACGGCGCGGGGCAGGGGGACATCGACGTCTCCGCCACCGGCGACATCACCGTGCAGTCCGACATCGAGAACTACGCCGGAATCGGCAATGGCGGCATCGATGTCGACGGCCAGAACATCGGCGGCAACATCAGCGTCAGCACGAATGGCGGGGCGATCACGCTCACCTCTGACTATCTGGGCGGCGGGGCGGATCCATCCTTTGCCATGATTGGCAACATGGGCGGTCTGAATTCTTCCGAGGCCGGCAACATCGGGATCGATACCAATGGCGGCGCACTGAATGTCGATGCCGTGGGGTCCAACTCGGCCGCCCAGATCGGAAACCGCAGTATCATCGACAGTGCCCAGACGGCATCGGGCAACATAACCGTCGATGCCGGAGCGGTCACAATTTCTTCCGGAACGGGCACGAGCTTTCAAGACTTGGCCGCGATCGGAAACGGAAGCAACGCAGACGGCGGCCTCCAGGGTGGGGCGCTGAGCGGAAACATCGTTATCAATGCAGCGTCGCTCACGGTGACAGGCGACGGCAGCAACGGCACGGCTTATTCAACGATCGGCAATTTCGGAACGGGCGATGTCGCCGGCGATATCCAGATCGCGACAACGGGCGATATCACGCTTCAATCCGATGGCACCGGGAGCGGACTTGCCTTCATCGGAGACTTCAGCGCCTTCACTGGCACGACCAGAACCGGCAATATCACCGTTCAATCCGGCGGCAAACTCTCGCTCCTGGCAGCCGATGGCGGCTTCACCGCAATTCGCGGTGACGAGAGCGGCAGCGGCTTCATCAACGTGACCGCGCAGGGCGATATCCTGCTTTCCGATGTCGCGGGGTCCGGCGCTGGCGCCACCGGGGCCGCCGAGATCGGCGATGCCGGCAATGGGGATGTCACTGTTACATCCGTCAACGGCAAGATCGAACTGGACGCGGTCAACGATTCCGCTTTCGTGGGAATCGGGGATCTCGCCGGCAGCGGAAACATCACTGTCAGTGCACAGAACATCACCCTTTCCGCCAACGGGCAGGACGCTTTGGCTGACATCGGCAACCGCGGCTTCGGCTCGGCGATATCCGGCAACGTCACGCTCACGGCCGCCAACCAGCTTACGATCGACAACGGCACGAACGTGGTGATCGGGAACCAGAGTGTGTTCGGCGGCGGGCCGGTTTCGGGCAATGTCAGCATTACAGCCGCCACGCTGAAGGGCGACATCACGCCCAACCTGTTCCTGAATGCCATTCCAAACGGCGACTTCACCCTCGATCTCACGGGCAACAGCACCATCATCCTGCCCATCGAGCTGCTGTATGCGAGCTCCCACAACCTCACCTTCGAAAACGGCGGCAATATCGTGTTCGACGGCTCGGTGCAAAACTCGGGGACCGGCGATATCGATATCGTCTCCGGCGGCCAGATCACCATTGGCGGCCAGGGCGCGCGGGGCGACGTGGCGATCGGCAGCTTCGGCGGCACCACCACGCTCAACGCCGCCAGCGTCCTGCTCGATGCCGCGAACGGCTTTGCCCAGCTCGGCTACAATGGCGGCGGCGCCAGCGGCAACCTCGTGGTCGACGCGAGCGGCAATGTCACCCTGGCGGGAAGCACGAACGGCTCCTGCAACGTCTGCTTTGCGCAAATCGGCAACGGCGGCGAGGGTTCGTCGACCCAGGGAACGAACGCCGGGAACATCACCGTGCAGGCCGGCGGCGATGTCTCGCTCACGGGCGGCGCGAGCGACGATGCCTATGCCCAGATCGGCAATGGCGGCGCCCATTCGACCGGCTCGGACAGCGGCAACATCACGATCACGGCGCAGCGCAACGTCACGCTGCAGGGCGGCGCCAGCGGCAGGCTTGCCTATGCCCAGATCGGCCATGGCGGCGCGCGCTCCAACCTGCAATCGGCGGGCTACCAGAACGCAGGCCTCGTGACGGTGACGGGCGAGGCGGTCACGCTCGCCGGCGGCGCCGCGGCGGGCAGCTACGCCCAGATCGGCCATGGCGGTTTCGATTCGGGCGACGGGCTCACCGGCAACGGCGTCAACAGCGGCGACATCGTCGTCAATGCGCTGGCGAGCCTCAGCCTCACCGGCGGCGGCGCCGACGCCTATGCGCAGATCGGCAACGGCGGCGACCAGGTCAATGCCAATGCCGCGCAAAACGCCACGGGCAGCAATGAGGGCAATATCACGGTCTCTGCGGCGGGCAACGCGGGCGCCGTCACTCTCACCGCCGGCACCGGCGATCACGCCTATGCCCAGATCGGCAATGGCGGCTACGGCAGCGACGCGCCCACGCAAGCCATCGCCGCGAACTTCACCGACGGGGGCGACATCGTCATCAACGGTATCCTGTCGCTCACCGGCAGCGACACCGGTTCCGGCGCCTATGCCCAGGTCGGCAATGGCGATGCCTCGAAGTCCAATGTCGGCGATGTCTCCGGCAACATCACGCTCAACGGCGGCGGGCTGCAGCAGACCCGCGACGGCAAAGCCTCCGGCGCCCCGGCCCTGATCGGCAACGCCACCGGCAACGGCACCGTCAGCGGCACGGTGGAGGGCGGCACCGAAGAGGATGCGCAGACCGTCGCGGTGATCGAAACGCTGCTTCAGCAAAACGAGGAGCTGCTTTCGATCGTGCAGCCGGACCTCATGCTCGAGCAGCTCACCGCGCCGGAAGGCACCGAAGAGGCGGCGCTCACCCCGCCGCTGTCGCCGCTCGAGCTACTGGCCGGTCCCGGCGCCGAGTCGTCGGAAGGCGAGGAGCCGTCGGATCAGGTCGCCGAAGACCTCGGGCATTCACTCGACAAGCGTCGCAAGAAGAGCCGCAACGCCGAGACCGAAACCATCATCCCGGGCGTGCTCAAGGAATTCGTGCGAAACGAACGGCGCGAACCGCACGGCGTCCCGCCCGCGGATCAGGATTATCTCAGCTGGGGCAACGAGGCCCTCTGGCAATGGTAAGCCGCTCCACGCTTCTGGCGATTTCCGCGGTGCTTCTGGCGAGCGCGAATGCCGGCGCCGGCCATGCCGCCGGCAGTCTGCAATTGCCGAAGGATTCGGCGGGCGAACCCTGCACGGCCACCGGCATGCAGGAACTCGAGGGCGGCTGGTCAGTCGCCTGCGGGGCCACATCGTATCCGGCCGGGCAGGTCGGTTTTGTCGCGCTTCCGCAGGCGGTGCCGAAAACAGGCGAGCGCCGGCGCGCCGTCATCCTGCCGCTGCTGCTGCAGGCAAATGACAATCTCGCCTGCGCTGCGCCCGAGTGGCTGCAGCCGGGCGACCAGGCGCTTCTGCTGTGCTCGGCGAAAGGCAAGGGCTGGCCGCGCGTCCTGATCGGGCTTGCCAATGGCGATCGGCTTTATTGGGCGGAAGGGATTCCAGCCGCCACCCCGGCACTGGAAGCCGCGTTGGGCGCAGTGTCCGGTATGGACACCACAGCAGCGGCCGGAGCGGCGCAGAAGGTGCTGGCGCAGAAGCTTCCGGCGGACGCGATCCAGGTGTCCGCCGCGGATTACGCCGGGCTTGCACGCCATGTGGAGCGCGGCCGGCTGGATGCCGAGGTCGACGACTTCGCCGGCGCCGAATCGGAATACCGGCAGGCCCTGCAAACGGAGAGCCGCATCTTCGGCCCGGATTCCATGGTGGTCGGCGAAACGCTCGCCGAGCTGGCGCTGCAGGTGAGCAATCAGGGCCGCTTCGGCGAGGCCGCCGGCCTGCTCCGGCGCGCCACGCCCATCATCGAATCCTCTGCGAGCGACGCCGCGCGAGTGCGTCTCGCTTCATACCGCGCGCTCGATGCCGCCAATCAGCGCGACTACGCCGATGCGCTGAAATTTGCGGCCGACGCACATCGCGCGGCTTCGGCAGGCGGCGCTGCCGTGGGCCAGGGAACAGGGCTCGAAGGCGGAGAAAATGCCGAATTGGCGCACACGCTGCTCGTCGAAGCGGGAATGGCGCTCAGGCTCGGCAATGTGGCGACGGCGCGCGCCGCGGCCGAAGAGACACTCTGGATCGTCAGCCAGGATCCGGAACTGCCGCTGTGGTGGCGTCCGCAGGCGCTCGCCCTGATGGCGCAAGTCAACGAGCGCGATGGGCGCGTTGTCGCCGCGGAACATCAGTTCCGCGATGCGCGCGATCTCGACAAGACCCTCTTCGGCGATACCGCGCCGACTGCAATTGCCGATTTTCAGCTGGGGGAGTTCTACGTGCATCAGGAGGTGTACGGCCCGGCTCTGGAGGCCTATCGCGCCGGCTTCGCCATTCTCGACAAGCAGCCCTCGGCACGCGCGCTCGTCGAACCCGACCAGATCGAGCCCTATTTCGTGGCAGCGTCGGCTGCCGATCCCTCCGCCTCCGAAGAGATGTTCCGGGTCGGCCAATATACCAACCGTGGCCTGGTCGATGAAAGCATCGCGCGCGTGGCGGCCCGTCAGGCCGCGGCAACGCCCGCGCTGGCAAGTCTCGCCGGTCAGGCCGAAAACGCCGCACGGGACCGCGATATGAAACGCACGGAGCTCGCGGCCGAGTATGCCAAGCTGGACGAGGACCGCAGCGGCGAAAGGGAGCGGAAGCTCGAAGACGAGGTGCAGCTCGCCTCCACGCGCGCGGACGAATTGTTCGGCAAGGTAAATCAGCAATTCCCCCGATACGGGGCACTGGTGAGTCCCGGTCCCGCGAGCCTTAAGGAGATGCAATCGCGCCTGCGGCCGGGCGAAGCGCTGGTTTCCTATCTGGTCGGCGTTCGGTCGAGTTATGCGCTGGTGGTGACGCCGCAGGGGTTTGCGGCGCAACCGCTGGCCGCAAAACGCGACGATCTGGCGGCGGACATCGTGCGCCTGCGCGAGGCGTTCACCCCACGGGTCGGAAAATTACCGCCCTTCAGCCTGACCGCATCTTACGGCCTCTATCAATCGCTGCTCGCGCCGCTGGAACCCAGACTTGCCGGCGTGGACCGACTCATTGTGGTGCCGGGGGCCGTGCTCGACAACCTTCCCTTCAGCCTGCTTGTGACCGAAGCGCCGCTGCCAGGCCAAGAGCATGCTTATGGCCAGGCCGCCTGGCTGCTGCGGCGCATGGCGGTGAGCCAAATGTCATCACCGCGCGCATTCCTGTCCCTGCGTGCGAGCGCTCCGAATGGCGCCGCTACGCAGCAGGCTTTTCTTGGTATCGGCAACCCCGCCTTCAACGGTCCGACGGGTCCGGCCGGCACCAGCGCGCTCGCGCAACTCGCCAATGCCTGCCAAGGGGGAGGGCCGATCTCGCCCGACCTTCTTCGCAGTCTGCCGGCGCTCCCGGAAACCGTTCACGAGGTGAAATCCGTCAGCGCGCATTTCGCGAACCCAACGCTTCTTTTGGGCGCGAATGCCACCGAAGCGGGACTCCGTGCGCAAGCACTCGATCGATATGGCGTGATCTATTTCGCGACACACGGCCTGTTGCCGGGCGAGCTCCACTGCGCGACCGAAGCGAGCCTGCCGCTCTCGCCACCGGCGGAACGAGCGTCATCGCCGGAAGCGGACGGCCTGCTGACGGCGAGCGAGATCGCGCAGCTCCGGCTCAATGCCGGTTTGGTGGTGCTGTCGGCCTGCAACACCGCAAATAGCCCGGTTGGCGACAGCGGCGGCGCGCTTGAGGGCCTGTCGGATGCATTTTTTGCAGCCGGCGCCCGCGGCGTTCTCGCCAGCTATTGGCAAGTGCCTTCCGCGTCCACCGAGCGGCTGATGACCGATCTGTTCGCGCGCGCGTCAGGAAGCGCCGATCTGGCCCAGGCCCTGCGTCAGGCGCAGCTGGCGTTGATTGCCCAGCCGCGCAGCGGGCATCCCTATTACTGGGCCGCGTTTTCACTGATCGGGGAAGGCCAGCTTCATCCCGCATCCATCCTGGCGGCCAACGGTACGGAGGTGCGGCCATGAAGCCCATGCTCTTTGCCGTCGTTCCGGGCATGCTGGTCGCTTTCACCGCCGGGGCCCAGGCCACCCAATTCGTCGTGCTGGAAGCCCGCGCGATCGCGTTGTCGCGCGGCACGATCATCGATTCTTCGAAGCCGCTGGTGCTCAAGAAGGGCCAGCACGTGATCCTGATTTCCGATTCCGGTGTCCGGTTGCAGCTCGATGGGCCCTATCGCACACAGCCAGCCACGGGAGGGCAGCAGGGCGTGGATTTGGCCGCAACCTTGCAGGGACTGATGACGGCCTCGAATCCGCGTGTGAGCGATGTCGCGACCACCCGCGCCCCAATTCTGGAAACCAGGCTGCCGGGCCCATGGCTCATCGATGCAAGCCGCGGCGGCGACCGCTGCGTTCAGGAAGGCCAAGCCCCGGTATTCTGGCGGCCGGAGGCGATGAACACCATTACCTTCTCCATCAGGCCGGCGGACCGCACCTGGAGAATCGAGACGGTGTGGCCTGCCCATTCGGATCGCATCCCGTTTGCCACCGCCTTCGTGCGTGGCGACCAAAACTATTTCGTTTCCTACAATGGAAACGAAGCGGCCATGACCGTGCACACGGTCCCCGCATCCCTGGTGAGCGACAAGATGCGGGCCGGGTGGATGGCGGCTGAAGGTTGCGAGGCACAGGCGGCGGCGCTCCTCCAAGCGGCGAGATGAACAGGTTTATCGCGCGGCTGGACCGTCTTTCGCGCAATCGGACCTACGTTCTCGTCTTCTCGCTCCTGCTCATGTCGGTCGTCATGACGGTCGCGAGTACGATTCTGTTGGCGCGGTTTTCGTTGCTGACGCAGGCCGACCGCTACATTCAGGATTGGCAAATCGCGTCTCTGCTTCCGGCGGAGCCGCGGGATGCAGATGTCGTCGTGGTCGCAATCACCGAACAAACGCTGGAGCAATTTCCCTACCGATCGCCCGTGGACCGGATATTCATTGCCGACCTGTTGAAGACGCTCGCGAGTCGGCACCCACGCGCAATCGGCGTCGATATTCTCTTCGATCAGCCGACACAGGCCAGGAGCGATGTGTATCTGAAGCAGACACTTGCGTTGCTGCCGATCCCGCTCGTGGCGGCTTACACCGATGTACCGGGTATCGAAAGCGCGCGGCAGAACGCATATCAGGATTCGTACCTGCCGCCGCGGCTGCGCGCGCTGCCCACGCTGGCCGAAGATCAGTTCGGGGCGGCGCGGTGGGTCTTTCCCGGCGCTGTAGAAAAGGGCCAGGGCTACATTCCCGGATTCGCCCGCGCCGTTGCGGCAGCGGCCGGCGTGCCCTCGCCGGCGATTTGGCAGCCGATTGCCTGGCATGGACGCCCGTCGCCGGACGCGAGCGCATTCGCGGAATATTCGGCGGAGTTCGTGCGCCTGCTGCCAGCCGCCTGGTTCCGGAACAAGATCGTGCTCATTGGCTCCGACGTGAGCCTGGAAGACCGGCATGTCACGCCGTTTACGGTGCTGTCGGGGAGCAAAATGGCGGGCGTGACGATACAGGCCCATGCGGTTTCGCAGATCGTTCACCGCGTGTCCCCGCCCTTCATACCCTGGCAAATCGATTTCCTGATTGCGCTCTATTATGCAGGACTCGGCGGATTGTTCGGCGTCCTCGGCTTCCCTCTCTCCTCGCGGGTGACGGCGGCTTTTCTCACGGTCGCCACGCTGTGGGTGGCTGGCGTGACAATATTTCACTACACCGGGCACATGACCGGCCTTGTTGCGCCTACGCTTGCGCTGGTCGGCAATTTCACGGCCATGGATTCGCTGGCTGGCCGCGAGGCGCGGCGGCAACGCTCCTTCATCCAAAGCGCTTTTTCGCACTACGTATCGCCCAAAGTCGTGGAGCGGCTCATCAAGGACCCGTCGACCATGTCCTTGGAAGGCGAGCGCCGCGAGATGACCTATCTGTTCAGCGATATCGAGGGCTTCACGAGTTTTTCGGAACTGATGGACGAGAAGGAGCTGGCGCCCATTCTCAACGGCTATTTCGACGGCACCACCGAAATCGTCCTGCGCCATGGCGGCATGGTGGACAAGTTCATCGGCGACGCCATCTTCGCGATCTTCAACGCGCCTGTGGACCTACCCGACCACGCCGAGTGTGCGGTGAAATGCGCGCTCGAAATGGACGAATGGATGGAGGGATACAGGACCGGGCTGAGAGCCCGCGGCCTGCGCCTCGGGGTGACCCGCATCGGCATTCACACCGGCACCGCCGTGGTCGGCAATTTCGGCTCGAAGTCGCGCTTCAGCTATACAGCGCAGGGAGACGCGGTGAACGTCGCCTCGCGGCTGGAATCCCTGAACAAGCATCTGGGCACGCGCATTTGCGTCAGCCGCAGAACGCGGAAGCTGTGCAAGACCGTGCCGTTCAGGCCGGTCGCTTCGGTGGTGTTGAAGGGCAAGTCCGTGCCGCTGGAGATTTTCGAGCCGTTGCGGGACGGCGAGAAGACGCCGGACTTCCTCCGCCGCTACCGGGAAGCATTCGCAAAGCTGGAAGACTGCTCGCCGGAGGCTCTGGCCATGTTCGGCGAATTGCAGCGCGAGGCGCCCGACGACCCCTGCGTCTCGCTGCATCTGCAACGTCTGCGGGAGGGCGATCGCGGCGTTGCCATGGTGATGACCGAGAAGTAGGCGGGATGGACGGCAGGCGCAGAATGCCCGTTACGCGCCCTCAGGCTGGCCGGTCAGCCTCCCCACCTGCGCACCGGACCTCGCGCGAAGGGATGGCGCAGCCGCCGTCCGCTGCGCGGCGGAAAATTGCTTTTGCCTGAATTTGGCAAGCTTCCGTTAACCGAGCCGGGTACGGAAACATTTACTGCGAGCGGCGATGATCGAGGTGTCGCTCCTGCCGGCCGCCCATGTCGCCTCGGTCCATTACATCGCCGCCGTCCGCCGAGACGGATTTTGCGCTGGATCTGGCACGCCTTCGCTTTTCCGATCCTGCGATCGAGGACGCCTATCGGATCGATACGCTCAACCAATCGCGCCGGATTGTTTGCGTCTACCTGGTCGCGGCGGCGGTGCTCTACCTGGCGTTCGGGTTTCTCGATTGGGTGGTAGGCGGTTCCGTCACCGGCGAACTGTGGTTCATCCGCTATGCGATCGTTTGTCCGATGTTTTTGGGCGCGGCGCTGCTGATCTCGTTTCCGGCATTCGACCGTTATGCGCAGGCGGTTTTGTGCGTGGCGATGACGGCGCCCGGACTCGGCGTGATCGCCATGACGGCCATCATGCCGCCGCCCTTCAACAGCCGCTACTATGCCGGCCTGATTATGGTCGTCATTTACGGCAGCTCTTTCGTGCGCTTGCGCTTTCTCCATTCGACGGTGATTTCGATCTCGCTGGTAGCGCTGTACGAAGCCGTCGCCCTTCTGATCAACCCGATCCCGCAGGAGGAATTCCTCAACAACAATTTCTTCCTCGTGATGGCGACGGCCGTGGGCCTGTTCTCCTCCTACATCCAGGAGATCTACATCCGGCGCACCTTCAAGGCGCAACGGATCATCGAGGCAAAGAGCGCAGCGGCGAATGCGCTTGCCCTCGAGGCGGAAAAGGCGAATCGCGCCAAAAGCGAATTCCTGGCCAATATGAGCCATGAATTGCGCACCCCGCTCAACGCCATCATCGGCTTTTCCGACGTGCTGCGGAGCGAGCTGTTCGGGCCGGTGGGAAGCGAGCGCTATGCGGAATACATCCGGGACATCAACGACAGCGGCAAGCACCTGCTCGACATCATCAACGACATTCTCGACCTGGCGAAGGCCGAAGCCGGCAAGCTGTCGCTGCGCGAGCAGGACACCGACCTCCTGCGCTGTGCCGAAGACGCCATGCGGATGTGCCGCGCCCGCGCCTTCGCCAGCAACGTCCATCTGCGGCTGAGCTTCGTGCATCAGAGCGTGTGCTGCCTGGTGGACGAGCGCCTGATCCGCCAGATCCTGCTCAACCTGCTCACCAACGCCATCAAGTTCAGCCATGCCGGCGGCCAGGTCACAGTGAGCGTGCGGGTGGATCCGGCCAGGCGGGTCTTCATGGCCGTGAAAGACACCGGCATCGGCATCGCGCCGGACGATATCGCGCGGGTGCAGAAGCCGTTCGAGCAGGTGGAAACGTCGCTGTCGCGGCGCTACGGCGGCACCGGCCTTGGTCTGCCGCTGACCCGCAAGCTTGCCGAACTGCACGACGGCGAGATGATCATCGATAGCGAAATCGGCCGCGGCACCACCGTGACCATCGCGCTTCCCGCCGCGCGCTTTCTGTCGCAGACGCCGCTCGAGCTCGCGCAGGTCAGCTGAGGCTTACGGCTTCTCGGCAAACAGCAGGCGCACGCGATCCGTGCGCTCGGTCTCGGTCCAGGCCCGCCGGCAGCCAAGTCCTTCGGTCCAGGCCAACATATCGGCTTCGCTGCGGTAATGCAGCGACCAATCCACCACGAACTCCATCGGCCAGTAATTGCTCATGGCACATTCGTTCATGTTGCCGACAATCAGCACGCCGCCCGGCGCAAGACATTCGTAGAGCCTCTTCACCAGCGCCTTGCAGCGATGCGCACTCAGATAGTCCAGAAGCCCGACCGAGTAGATGAGATGCTGCGGCGGCAGGTGGGCGAGCGCGCTGGTCGAGCGCAGGATGTCGGTGAATGAGATGTTGAGCCCCTGAACGGAAATATGGCCGTTGGAGCGCAGGGTGTGCGGATGGGTGGCGTCGGTGGCGTAGCGCAGGGCCTCCGCCTCCTGATCGATGAGGGTGAAGACGGCGTGGCAGTCGAGCGCGTTGCGGGTCTTGAGAAAGCCTTCGACTTCGCGCGCCGGGCCGCTGCCGAGGCTGGTGATGCGGGTCGGTCCGGGATAGGAACGGCCGCGCGCCACCTCGCCAATCCGCGACATGATCACTTCCATGCGGGTGCGGATACATTCGGCGACATCCAGCCCCAGGCGATGCATCAGCATGTCGTAGGCGCTCTGGCCCACACGCTGCCAGTCGTACACCTGGTTCATGATGCCGAAATCGCCGGGATAGCCCAGCGGCTTTGCATAAGAGCGATCCCAGATGGCGCCGCGGCGCAGTTCCGGCGTGACCACCGCTTCCGTGTAATCCTTCAGCGCTTCGCGCATCTCCTTGTCTTGCGAGATGCCGGAGACGATGTCGTTTCCCGTGCGCCACAAGGTGCGCCACGGCTGCAGAATGCAGGCCTCGCAGGTTTCGAACAGATCGGTGTCCTCGAGGCCGCTGCCGAACTCGCTTGCGACTCTGGCGCTCTCATCCAGAATCGCGCCGTAGCTCCGGACCAGCTTCACCACATCGGCGCAGAAGGCGCGGTATTCGATGGAAAGCGGGTGTGTCGCCGCGGCGGCAAACCCCGCGGCGCGGGCGGCGATCAGGGCCTGCGCGTTGCGGGTCAGCAGCTTGCCGAGATCCATGTGACGATCGAGGAAGCTGAACGCGACCTTGGCGCCGAAGACGGTGGTTTCCTGCCGGCAGACGTTTGCCGTTGTTTCGAAAATCGCGATGCCGGATTGCTGGATGCTGAGTTCGACCCTTTCGCCGGGCTCCAGCGCATCGAGGTCCGTCTGCTTCGCCAGCGCGGCGAGTCCGCCAAGGCTGATGTCGTGCAGGCGGTAAGTCGCGGAGCGGACGCGGACCCGCGGCACCAGATGGGGAAACAGCCGCCGCGCATCATAGCGCGGCGCGCGGAATCGCCTCTGGCGGCCTCCGGCCCCCTGCAGTTGTTCATAGGCCAGCATGTACGCCCCCGCTGCAGCCCGAATTCTGTCCCTGCCAAAACAATGCCGGTAATTCTTCATTAAGGAAAGTCAAAACCGCGGCTGACCTGGGGATATGGTGAACAGCGAACCGGGATGCGCCTGCGACTTGTTCGCAGGATCTGGACGAGACGCCATCCGCGGGCGCCGGGCGGGGTGACGGTCCCGGTCGCTCGCTAGGAAGACGAGGACTCTGCGCTTCCCTTGGCCAGCAGTTTCCACACGGAAGAGGCGGCATAGACGATGTCGCCAGAAACCGTGAAATCGCCCCGCAGGAACAGGAGCGAGCGCGTCCGGCGGACGAGCACCGGAGCGACTTCCACGAGATCGCCCAGATGCGCGGGCTTGAGGAACTGCGACTGCATGTTCAGGGTAACGATCAGTGCATTGCCGGTGGCGTCCCAGGCGGCCTGCCCAAGCGCAAGGTCCGCGAAGGTCATCAGCATCGCACCGTGGAGGACGCCGCGCATGTTGACGTGGCGCCCGTCGACCCGGAAGGCGAAGCGCCGGGTTCCTTCGGCGCCTGTCTCGAACACCGGCCCAAGATGGCGCTCGAAGGGATCGACCAGCGGGGTTTCGCGGAATCCGGGCGGCGCGCTCAAGCCATGCGCTCCAGCTTCCAGATGCCGCTTGCAACCAGGAGCAGCCGCCCGGACGCAGTGATCTCGGCGGAAAGGAAGGCCATCGTGCGCCCGATCCTGCGCACGCATACTTCGGCTTCGATGGTTTCGCCCAACCGGCCCGGCGCAAGGAAATCGCAATTCAGCGAGACCGTGCTGCAGCTTGCGGCATTGGAGGCAAGCCGGGCCGTGCGGCTCATGGCGACGTCGGCGAGCGCCATCAGCGCTCCGCCGTGAACACCGCCGGCGGCATTCATATGCTTGCCCTCGACGACAAGCGCGAACCGGTGCGCTTCCGGATCGGGCAGCCGGTACAGCGGTCCGATATGCCGGTTGAAGCCCGCGCGAGAAATCTCCTCGGCCCCGAGAGGAATTTTACTCGTCATGGTCGCAGATGGTCGGGTTTTCTATGCTCCGTCAATTGGCGGCCACGGCCCGAGCCAGTGGCCCCGCCTTCCCCTTGTGGCGACCGGCAGAATCCGCAGAATGTGCCCGCAAAATCTGGCGCCGGGCAGGTGGCGTGCAGCGTCCGGACACAACAGAGGAAGTGTCATGATCCAGAAATTCGTCCGGGCCGCCTTTGTCGCTTCTCTCCTTTGCACCGCTGCCGGCGGCGCCGGTCTTGCGCCGGTCACCGCCGCGCAGGCGGCAGACAAGGTCAGCAAAGAAGTGGGCGTGCCGCTTGCAGCCGCTCAAAAGGCCGCAGCAGCCCAGGATTGGGCGGGCGCGCTCGCCGCCATCAAGCAGGCGCAGGCCGTCGCCAACCGCACGCCTTACGACGACTACGTCATCAACAAGTTCCTGAGCATCGTCGCCATCAACCTCAAAGACATGAACACCGCGCGGACCTCCGCGGAGGCCGCGCTTGCGTCACCCGCCATACCGCCGGAAGACAGGAAGGATCTGCTGCACAACGCCTTCATTCTGGAATCGGCCAACAACAATTATCCGGGGATCGTCCAGTACGGAAAGCAGCTCGAGGCCATCGCGCCCCTCGATCCGGAGCAGCTGACCAACATGGCCATCGCTTACTACAACACCAAGGACACGGCCGCCGCGCAGCAATACGCGCAAAAAGCGATCGCCGCGGCAAAAGCGGCGGGAAAGCCGGCGCCGCAGGCTGCGCTGGAAATCACCATGAATGCCCAGGCAAAGAGCAATCCGGAAGCCGCCGTTCAGACGCTCGAGCAGATCGTCTCCCAGAACAATTCGCCGGTCGAATGGGGCAAGCTGATCAGCGTCAGCTTCAGCACGAAAGGCATGGACGACGTGATAGCCATGGATCTCTACCGGCTCATGCTTGTGACGCGCGCGTTCAACGCCAGCGAAGCGAAACTGGCCGGGAGATTGGCCAACTCGCTCCACTACTATGGCGACGCCGCCGCCATCCTCGAATCGGCGGGTGTCGGGGGGGGCGATCTGTCTATGGCAAAGAGCAATTCGGCGAAGGAGCAGGGCCTGATCGCCACCGAAATCGCCGCGGGCCGCAAGGGCGGTGGCCAGACAGCCTTGAATGTGGCTGAGGCCCTGTATGGCTACGGACGCTACGCAGACGCCGAGGAACTTGCCCGGCTGGCCGGCGCCAAGGCCCGGAAAGACCCGGGTGAAGCGCAGATGGTTGCCGGTATGTCGCAGGTCCGGCTGGGCAAGTTCGCCGAGGCCGCCCAGACCTTCCAGTCGGTGTCCGGCAATGCCGCCATGATGAAGGCAGCGCATTTGTGGGGAATTTACGCCCGCCAGCAGGCCGGCGGCAGCGCGGCGGCCGCTCCGGCCGGGACGCCGCCGTCGCACTGAAATTTGCCGTGTATTGCGACAAAGTTCGGTAGTGATTTGTAGGAGTTTGCGGCGCATGCTCGCGCCGCACTTGGAGATTCGGCACATGGACCCGTGGCGCAAATTGTTCGTCGAACATCCCGCTTCGGTCGGCGAAACCTACTTCCAGCACATGCAGTCGGCCTTTTCGTTCGGCACGCGGATGCTTGCAGCCGGCTGTGCCTGTCTTCTGCATGGCGTGTTTCCCTTCTGCTGCGTAAGGACGGGAAGTGCCGCAGTGCGCCATCTGCACGATGAGATGATCTCGCACCGCTCGCGCCAGCGCGCCGCGCCGGAATGGCTCGACCACGGGGCGTATATCTAACCGCTCGCCGACATGTTCGAGATCGCGCCGCTCACTATCGGGCGGCGCTTTTGCTTCTGCCGTTTTGCGAGCTAGGCTCCCACCGGCGCAACATCGGAGGCTGAAGTGAGAGAAGCCGTCATCGTATCCACGGCCCGCACGGGATTGGCGAAGTCCGGCCGCGGCGGGTTCAACATGACGCACGGCGCGGTGATGGCCGGGCACGCCATCAAGAACGCGGTCGCGAAGGCAGGCATCGAGCCCGCCGAGGTGGAAGACGTGTTCATGGGCTGCGCCAATCCGGAAGGCGCCACCGGCTTCAACATCGCGCGCCTGTCGGCGATCCGCGCGGGCTGCCCGGTGACCACGGCCGGCACCACGGTCAACCGCTTCTGCTCGTCGGGTTTGCAGACCATCGCCATGGCGGCGCAGCAGGTTATGACGGAAGGAACCCCGGTCGCCGTGGCGGGCGGCGTGGAATCCATTTCGCTGGTGCAGATGGGCGGCATGAACACCAAGAACATCACCGAAGAAGGGCTGATGCAGACGAAACCCGCGCTGTGGATGTCGATGATCGAAACGGCGGAAGTGGTGGCGGAGCGCTACGGCATCGGCCGCGAGCGGCAGGACGAATACGCGCTGGAGAGCCAGCGACGCACCGCCGCCGCGCAGCAGGGCCGCAAGTTCGACGACGAGATCGTGCCGCTCGCCACCAAAATGAAGAAGGTGGACAAGGCGACGGGTGCGGAATCCATCGTCGACATCACAGTGGATCGCGACGAATGCAACCGCCCCGACACCACGCTGGAAGGTTTGCAGGCGCTGAAGCCTGTGTTCGGCGGCGGCCTGGAAGTGAAGCAGGGCAAATACATCACCGCCGGCAACGCCTCGCAGTTTTCCGACGGCTCTTCGGCCTGCGTGGTGATGGACGCGAAAGTCGCCGAGCAGAAAGGCCTCAAGCCGCTGGGAATCTTCCGCGGCTTCGCGGTGGCTGCCTGCGAGCCGGACGAGATGGGCATCGGCCCGGTGTTCGCGGTACCGCGGCTGCTGCAGCGTCATGGCCTCAAGCCGGACGACATCGATCTGTGGGAACTGAACGAAGCCTTCGCGTGCCAGGTGCTCTATTGCATGGACCGCATCGGCATCCCGCACGACAAGCTGAATGTCGACGGCGGCTCCATTTCCATCGGCCATCCCTACGGCATGTCCGGCGCGCGAATGACGGGCCATCTCTTGATCGAAGGCCGCCGTCGGGGCGCCAAGCTTGGCGTGGTCACCATGTGCGTGGGCGGCGGCATGGGCGCGGCGGGATTGTTCGAAATCGTGCACTGAGGTGCGGCGCGGGCTTGCGGTCCTCATCCTGCTGCTGTGCGCCGGATGCATGACCGCGCCGCCACGGCCCTCGCGTCCGCTCCCGCCGCCCGATCCCCAAACGCTGATGCCGGCGCTGGAGCGCCGTGTTTACGAGCTGGTGGACGAAGAGCGGCACAAACTGGCGCGCGCCGCCGCGCCGCTGGCGCTGGATTCGGAACTGGTCGGCGTGGCGCGGGAAAAGAGCGCGGACATGGCGGCGCACCGCTACGCCGCGCACCGTGCGCCAAACGGGCAAACCACCGCCGATCTCATCATGGCGAAGGACGCGCAGTTTCAGGGCGTGTTGGGCGAAACCATCGCCATGCAGCCCTTCGTGCCCGGCTACGGCATCGATGTGGAAGCGCTGGCCCACCGGATTGTGGAGACGTGGCTCGCCAGCGCGCCGCACCGGGAGACGCTCGCCGACCCTGCCTACACTCGCACCGGCCTCGGCGCGGCGGCGACCGACGACACGATTTACGTGACGGCGCTTTTTGGGGGCGATCTGGCGGCGCCGGGCCATCGCGGCGCTTCGCCGTGAGATAGAAGTGCAGGGGCCGCCATGGATCTCCGCCTTCGCGGGGACACGAGCTTTCCTAATTCGCTTCGCTCATAAGGAAAGCTAGGTGGCTGGGGCGGGAGGATTCGAACCTCCGTATGCCGGAATCAAAATCCGGTGCCTTACCGCTTGGCGACGCCCCAATCTGTGAGGGCGCGGACCATACCGGCAGCCCGCCGCCACTTCAACGCGGAGCTTCGACGGCTTGGCGGACGATTGGACCGAAACCAGCATTTGTGCCTGCGGGCCCGGGTGAATTCGGCAAGGCGGTCGAGCATTTCAAGGTGAAAGCGGGGAGCTAACAGTGACTTCCTGGCGCGTCGGCAACGCCGCGCTTGCGGCTGCGTTTTGCCAAAGCGCTCCACTCGGATTGCCCGAACAGTTTCTTGGCCTCCTGTGCGTGCATCAGGTTTTTCTGTGCAATCGATTCCAGCGCTTCCGCCCGGTGTGCAAAGCTTTCTTCCGAGCTCTGTCGGCTTTCCTCTTTCGTCGGCGATCGCATCCGCGTTTCGCGTCACCCGCGTGAGCATCGAAACCATGAAGATCGTGGAAGAAATGAAAGCAGCCAAATCCGCGCGGTGAGTGAAGCCGCCGCAGAGAATCGCTTCTTCGATTGCAACGGCGAGCGCGCGCCCCCGTGTATGCGCCTCATACCTTGCGCACCGCGCCGGGATATCTGGCGACCTGAGCGTCCGATGTCAGCAGGATAATGCCCTCGGCTTTCGCCTGGGCGAGAAGCATGCGATCGAACGGATCCTTGTGCAGCGGGGGCAAGTCACCGAGGGCGACGGCATGGGCGCTTGTCAACGCGAGTTCGCGATAGCCATTGTCGAGCAGCCCCCGCCGCAACAGCCGGGCATCCACCTGAAAATCCTCACGCCCAAGCGCCTGTTTGATTGCGATCTCCCAAAAATTGACGGCGCTGAACGCCAGCATGTTTGCGGCATCGCCAAGCAGCTCGCGGGCTTTCCTGGAAAGCTTTCTTGGCTCTCCGGCCGCCCACAAAAGAAGGTGCGTGTCGAGCAGAAGATTCAATCGGCGGTCCCGAAGAGCTCTGCGATTTCCGCCGTTCCCATCCGATCGAAATCGTCCGGCACCGAGATGCGGCCCGACAGGAAGCCCAGCCTCTTCGCCTCGAACGGAAATGGCGCATCCAGGGGAACGACTTTCACCAGCGGCTTTCCGGCTCTGGCGATGACGAACGGCTCACCCCTGGCCGCCTCCTCTACCAGACGCGAAAGGTGGGTTTTGGCATCGTGAATGTTGACGGAGCGCATCTGCAAAGCCGCTTGGTTGAACCAAGTTAGCTTAGTTCGGTGGCGCGATCAATGCCTGAATAACCCAAGGCCGGTTTGGCGTAATCCCGCAGCGGTAGCCGAACCACGCGGTTGCCGGGGCGGGGCGGC
>JADMIO012726976.1_pt1 | contig 39448 bp, 32 predicted proteins | sample 8958161 | NCBI WGS metagenome assembly JADMIO01 (sample SAMN16585339, study PRJNA669376) | soil metagenome | isolation source: Crop rotation soil | place: USA: Cullars Rotation, Alabama | collected 2011 | reverse complement strand
CTTTCCCGACGACCCGGCGTGCGAAGCGAGCCTGCATCGCATCGCGGGCGGCTGTCAGCGAAGTGGAGTTGAGCTGATTCATGGTGCGATCCCCTTTGCCTTGAGAGCCTTCGCCAGCGCATGCACCGCCCGCGAGCAGTGCGTCTTGACGCTCCCTTCCGAGCACCCCATGGAGGCGGCCGTCTCGGCGACATCGAGTTCCTCCCAGTAACGCAGGAGAAACGCTTCGCGTTGACGCGCCGGGAGCTGAGCGACTTCCTCCTCGACAACCTGCAAGATTTGCGCCCGTGAAACCGAATCGGACGCGCTTTCCGAGGCCAGCGAGCCGCCGAGAATCTCGAGGGATTCGAGAATATCGAAATCGCCGTCGCCGCCGGCGGGTTCGAACTCGGAGAAATTCTTCACGACCGCGTTGCGTACCTTCTGGCGGCGGAACCAGTCCATCGTGGCATTCGAGAGGATGCGCTGGAACAGCAGCGGCAGTTCGGCGGCCGGGCGGTCGACGTACCGCTCGGCGAGCCGGATCATCGTGTCCTGAACGATGTCGAGCGCCGCGTCCTCATCGCGAACGGCGTACACCGCGCGCTTGAAGGCACGCTTTTCGACGCTCTTGAGGAAATCGGATAGTTCTTTGTCGGAAGCCAAATGAAGAGGCGCCGTATGGGCCCGTTCGGGCCGGCGCGATTATCTCATCGCCCTTGCGCGCCGCCGCCGATCGGCGTTCGGGCGCGATGCTGGTGACATAATTGACGGTTGCACGACAGGTCGATCGCTAATCAGACGCCCGAACCGCGGCGTCACGTTTTTGATCTCAGAGTGCCGAACCCGGCCCACAAGGACGAGGGGAGGCGCACCGATGGTTTTTCGTCAGAGAAATTCACAAAGGTTGAACATGGAAACTCCCACCGCCGAACTCGCGCGCATCGCTGCGCTGCAGGCCCGCCCGCCCACCACCGAGCCGAACGGCTCCGAGATCCTGGTCCGCTGCCTCCAGGCCGAGGGCGTCCAGTACCTGTGGGGATACCCCGGCGGCGCCGTCCTCTACATCTACGACGCGCTCTATAAGCAGGACACCATCCGGCACGTGCTGGTCCGCCATGAGCAGGCGGCCGTGCACGCGGCCGACGGGTACGCGCGTGCCACCGGCGAGGTCGGTGTCGCGCTGGTGACGTCGGGTCCCGGGGTCACCAACGCGGTCACCGGCATCGCGACGGCGTACATGGATTCGATCCCGATGGTGATCATCACGGGCCAGGTGCCGACGCCGGCGATCGGCCTCGATGCTTTCCAGGAGTGCGACACCGTCGGCATCACGCGGCCGATCGTCAAGCACAACTTCCTGGTGAAGGACGTGCGCGATCTGGCGACGACGATGAAGAAGGCCTTCCACATCGCCCGGACCGGCCGGCCGGGGCCGGTGGTCGTCGACGTCCCGAAGGACGTGTCGAAGGCGACCGCCCCGTACCACTATCCGGCGACCGTGGAAATGCGCTCGTACAACCCGGTACGCAAGGGACACGGCGGACAGATCCGCAAGGCGGTGCAACTCCTCCTCGGCGCGCGGCGTCCGTACATCTACACGGGCGGCGGCGTCGTGATCGGCAATGCGTCGGCAGAGCTCCGTGAACTCGTCGACCTGCTCGGCTATCCGTGCACGAACACCCTGATGGGACTCGGCGCGTACCCGCCGAGCGATCCCAAGTTCCTCGGCATGCTCGGCATGCACGGGACCTACGAAGCCAACATGACGATGCAGAACTGCGACGTCCTGCTGGCCGTCGGCGCGCGCTTCGACGACCGCGTGATCGGCAACCCGAAGCACTTCGCATCGGTCGAGCGCAAGATCATCCACGTCGACATCGATCCGTCCTCGATCTCGAAGCGGGTCAAGGTCGACATTCCGATCGTCGGCGACGTGAAGGAAGTGCTGCGCGAGCTGATCGCGCAGGTGCGCGAGGCGCAGGCCCATCCGGACGCCCAGGCCCTGCAGTCCTGGTGGGGTCAGATCGCGACCTGGCGCAAGCGCGATTGTCTGAAGTACGCGACCAGTCCCGACGTCATCAAGCCGCAGCACGTCGTCGAGACCCTCTGGAAGCTGACCCGCGACCGAGAAACCTACATCACGTCGGATGTCGGCCAGCATCAGATGTGGGCGGCCCAGTACTACCGCTTCGAGCAGCCGCGGCGCTGGATCAACTCCGGCGGCCTGGGCACGATGGGTGTCGGTCTGCCCTATGCGATGGGGATCAAGCTGGCGAAGCCCGACGCGGACGTCTTCTGCATCACCGGCGAGGGCTCGATCCAGATGTGCATCCAGGAGCTCTCGACCTGCTTGCAGTACAACACGCCGGTCAAGATCGTCTCGCTGAACAACCGGTATCTCGGGATGGTGCGGCAATGGCAGCAGATCGACTACGGCGGGCGCTATTCGCACAGCTACATGGATGCGCTGCCCGATTTCGTCAAGCTCGCCGAGGCGTACGGCCATGTCGGCCTGAAGATCGAGAAGCCGTCTGAGGTCGAGCCGGCGCTGCGCGAAGCGATCCGGCTGAAGGACCGCACCGTGTTCCTCGACGTCCGCACCGACCAGACCGAGAACGTCTGGCCGATGGTGCAGGCCGGCAAAGGCATCACCGAAATGCTCCTGGGGTCCGAAGACCTGTGACATGCACTGAAGGGACTGCAGCGAGCGGTGTCACCGTGCCGGTCGCGTGAGTCTCCGGAAGGCATCGAACGGATTCGGTCGATCACGTCAGTCAGTCTAGGGAGGGAAGGCTCGAGGGCCCGCCGATTACCGTCGGCAGGATCCGCAGGGTCTTCGCGAACCGATTCATGAAACACATCATCGCGTTGCTGCTGGAAAACGAGCCCGGCGCACTGTCGCGCGTCGTCGCGCTGTTCTCTGCACGGGGCTACAACATCGAGAGCCTGACCGTGGCGCCGACCGAGGACGCATCGTTGTCGCGCATGACGATCGTCACGACCGGCTCCGACGAGGTGATCGAGCAGATCACCAAGCACCTGAACCGGCTGATCGAGGTCGTCAAGGTCGTCGATCTGACCGAGGGCGCCTTCACCGAGCGTGAGCTGATGCTCATCAAGGTGCGCGCGGTCGGCAAGGAGCGCGAAGAGATGAAGCGCATGGCCGAGATCTTCCGCGCTCGCATCATCGACGTGACCGAGAAGAGCTACACGATCGAACTGACCGGCGACCAGGGCAAGCTCGACGCCTTCATCGGCGCGGTCGATCGCGCGGTGATTCTCGAGACCGTCCGCACCGGCACGAGCGGCATCGGGCGCGGCGAACGCATCCTGCGCGTCTGATCGGCGCGCGGGTCACCAACACACCGAATCAACGAAGGAGAACCGCATGAAGGTCTACTACGACAAAGACGCCGACCTGAGCCTCGTCAAGGGCAAGAACGTCACGATCGTCGGCTACGGATCGCAAGGGCACGCCCATGCGCAGAACCTCAACGACAGCGGGGTCAAGGTCACCGTCGGCCTGCGCCGGGGAGGTGCATCGTGGAGCAAGGCCGAGCGCGCCGGGCTGCGTGTCGCCGAGGTCGCCGAGGCGGTCAAGCAGGCCGACATCGTGATGATGCTGCTGCCGGACGAGCAGATCGCCACCGTCTATCGCGATGACGTCGAACCGAACATGAAGCAGGGGGCGTCGCTCGCCTTCGCACACGGCTTCAACGTGCACTACGCGCAGGTCGTGCCGCGCGCCGACCTGGACGTCTGGATGGTCGCGCCGAAGGCGCCGGGTCACACGGTTCGCTCGACCTACACGCAGGGCGGCGGCGTTCCGCATCTGATCGCCGTGCATGCCGACAAGTCCGGCAAGGCGCGCGACCTCGCGCTCAGCTACGCGGCCGCAAACGGCGGCGGCAAGGCCGGTGTCATCGAGACCAACTTCCGTGAGGAAACCGAGACCGACCTGTTCGGCGAGCAGGCCGTGCTGTGCGGCGGCACCGTCGAATTGATCAAGGCCGGCTTCGAGACGCTGACCGAGGCCGGCTACGCGCCCGAGATGGCCTACTTCGAGTGCCTCCACGAGCTGAAGCTGATCGTCGACCTGATCTACGAGGGCGGCATCGCGAACATGAACTATTCGATCTCCAACAACGCCGAGTACGGCGAGTACGTGACGGGTCCGAAGATCATCAACGAGGAAACGCGCGCGGTCATGCGCAAGGCGCTGAAGGACATCCAGACCGGCGAGTACGCGAAGAGCTTCATCATCGAGAACCGCGCAGGAGCGCCGACGCTGATGTCGCGCCGTCGTCTGATGGCCGAGCATCCGATCGAGGTGGTCGGCGAGCAACTGCGGGCGATGATGCCGTGGATCAAGAAGAACCGTCTCGTCGATCAATCGAAGAACTGAGCATCGGCGGGATGCGCTTGCGACGATCGCCGGCATGAGCGACGAAGTCGACGTCGTCGACGACGAGGCGCTCGAGCAGCCGCCGCGGCGCCGGCGCAAGGGCATCTACATCCTGCCGAATCTGTTCACGCTGGCGGCGTTGTTCGGCGGCTTCTACGCCGTCGTGATGGCGATGAACGGTCGTTTCGAGCAGGCCGCCTACGGAATCTTCTGCGCGATGGTCCTCGACAGCCTCGACGGCCGCGTCGCGCGGATGACGAATACGCAGAGCACGTTCGGCGAGCAGATGGACAGCTTGTCGGACATGGTCTCGTTCGGCGCGGCGCCGGCGCTGATCGCGTACGAATGGGCGCTCAAGGGTCTCGGCAAGCCGGGCTGGATCGCGGCCTTCGTCTACTGCTCGTGCGCGGCGCTGCGGCTCGCACGCTTCAACACGAACCTCGCGGTCGTCGACAAGCGCTTCTTCCAGGGCCTGCCCAGTCCCGCTGCGGCCGCGCTCGTGATGGGGTTCATCTGGCTGATGGACAACCAGGGCTTTCAGGGCGGGGCGGAGGGCCGCTGGCTCGAGTGGGTCATGTTCGGTTTCACGCTCTATGCCGGCTTGACGATGGTGACCAACGTGCCGTTCTACAGCTTCAAGGACATCAGCTTCCGGCACTCGGTGCCGTTCATCGTCATCGTGGCGATCGCACTCGGCATAGCGGTCATCAACATCCATCTGCCCGGTGCGCTGTTCGGGCTCTTCATGATCTACGGGCTTTCCGGCTACTGCGTCTACGTCTGGAAGCGGAGCAAGGGCCGGCCTGTCAGCGTGATCGCAACATCGATGGACGAGCCGGACGAACAGGGGCTGCATCGATGAATCTCGTGCTATATTGATCCTCATGTCGTTCCGTTCCGCGACCACGCTACTGCTTCTTCTTGGAGTACCACGGGCTCGCTGATCGTCCACGTCCACACGTTTTCGTCTCACCGGCCCGCTTGCTACCCGCAGCGGGCCGTTTTGCTTTCGGGGCCGACCTTCGGCCCGTTGTTCGCCAACCCAGGAGCCTGCCGTGACCGACAAACTGATCATCTTCGATACGACCTTGCGCGACGGCGAGCAATCGCCGGGTGCCTCGATGACGAAGGATGAAAAGCTGCGCATCGCGCGGCAGCTCGAGCGCCTCAAGGTCGACTTCATCGAAGCCGGCTTCGCGGCCTCGTCGAACGGCGATTTCGAGGCCGTCCGGGCGATCGCGAACGCGATCAAGGATTCGACGGTGTGCTCGCTGGCGCGCGCGAACGACCGCGACATCTCGCGCGCGGCGGAGGCACTCAGCGCCGGGCACTCGACCCGCATCCACTTGTTCCTCGCGACGAGCGCGCTGCACATGGAGAAGAAACTGCGGATGACTCCGGAGCAGGTCCACGAGCAGGCGCGGCTGTCGACCCGGTTCGCACGCAACCTCTCCGGCAATGTCGAGTTCTCGCCGGAAGACGGCTACCGCTCGGACCCCGATTTCCTGTGTCGCGTGCTCGAAGACGTGATCGCGGAAGGCGCCACGACGATCAACATTCCCGACACGGTCGGCTACGCGGTTCCCGAGCTGTACGGGCGCTTCATTCGCGAGCTTCGCGAACGCATTCCGAACTCCGACAAGGCGATCTGGTCGGTGCACTGCCACAACGACCTCGGCATGGCGGTGGCGAACTCGTTGGCCGGCGTCAAGCTCGGCGGAGCCCGCCAGGTGGAGTGCACGATCAATGGCCTGGGGGAGCGCGCGGGCAACTGCTCGCTCGAAGAGATCGTGATGGCGGTGCGCACCCGCAAGGACTACTTCGGGCTCGACGTCGGCGTGGACACCACGCAGATCGTGCCGGCCTCGCGACTGGTTTCGCAGACGACCGGTTTCGTCGTCCAGCCGAACAAGGCCGTGGTGGGCGCCAACGCGTTCGCGCATGCATCCGGAATTCACCAGGACGGCGTGCTGAAGGCGCGCGACACCTACGAGATCATGCGGGCGGAGGACGTCGGCTGGGCGGCAAACAAGATCGTGCTCGGCAAGCTGTCGGGGCGCAATGCGTTCAAGCAGCGGCTGCAGGACCTGGGCATCGAGATGGGGTCCGAGGCGGAGATCAATTCGGCGTTTGCACGCTTCAAGGAACTGGCCGATCGCAAGAGCGACATCTTCGACGAGGACATCCTCGCCCTCGTGATGGACGAGTCGGTCACCGCGGAGAACGAGCACTATCGACTGCTGGCGCTGTCGCAGCATTCGGAGACCGGTGAGCGGCCGCAGGCAAGCGTCGCCTTTGCTGCCGGCCCTGTCGAGCACCACGCGCAGAGCGATGGCAACGGCCCCGTGGACGCGAGTCTGAAAGCAATCGAGTCAAAGCTAAGGACAGGTGCCGAAATGCTGCTCTATTCGGTCAATGCCATCACATCGGGCAGCACAGAATCTCAAGGCGAAGTGACGATTCGACTGCAGCATGGAGGCAGGGTGGTAAACGGTGTCGGATCTGATCCCGACATCGTCGTGGCGTCAGCCAAAGCCTACCTTTCGGCGTTGAACAAGCTTCACAGCAAGATCGAGCGAGTCGCCGCCCAAGGCTAGCGTCGTGACCGATGTCACGATCGCAGTCCTGACTTGAGGAACGGCGTGCAAGCTTTTGATCTTGCGCGCTTTTTTTCAATCACATACACTCCGCGCCACTGGGTGCGAAGGGGCTGCCGTGGCGTCGACTGGGAACTGGGTGGTAATGAGCGTGCTGACGCTGGTGGTGGCTGTCACGCTGCTGTCACCCGACACTGCCCAAGCCGCCGGCCGCGAAGCCAAGAAGCGCGCGCGCGTAGCCGTCAAGCCGCTTGTCGTGCTTCGCAACAAGCCGCAGACAGCGGTCGTCACGGTGCGGCGCGGCGGGGTTCACCGGGTTGCGTCCGTGATGCAGGTGCAGCCCGAACGACCGTCCTTCGGCCAGCTGTACGGGCTGCACACCAGTTCCGATGCACTGGAACTGAAGTCGGGCGTTGCACTCGTGCTCGATCAGGACACCAACGAGGTCCTGTTCAGCAAGAACTCCGACACCGTGCTTCCGATTGCGTCGCTAACCAAGCTGATGACTGCGCTGGTCGTCACCGAGGCGCATCAGTCGCTCGATGAAATGGTCACGATCAGCGACGACGACATCGATACCGAAAAGGGCAGCCGTTCGCGGCTCAGGGTCGGCACCTCGCTGCGGCGCGAGGAAATGCTGCACCTGGCTTTGATGTCTTCCGAGAACCGTGCGGCGAACGCGCTCGGGCGCCACTATCCGGGGGGTCTCACGGCCTTCGTCGCGGCGATGAACCAGAAGGCGCGCGAGCTGGGCATGAACGACACCCACTATGTCGAGCCGACGGGCCTTTCGAGCCGCAACCAATCCAGCGCCCGGGACCTCGCGACGCTGGTCAGGGCGGCGCACGAACACCAGATCATCCGCGACCTGTCGACGTCGCCCGAGTACCGCGTGGATGTCGGCAACCGTGCGCTCCAGTTCCGCAACACGAACAACCTGGTTCGCAGCCCGTCCTGGGACATCGGTCTCCAGAAGACCGGCTACATCTCGGAAGCGGGGCGGTGCCTCGTAATGCAAGCCAGGATGGCCGGCCGCAAGCTGATCATGGTGTTCCTCGATTCAGCCGGCAAGTATTCGCGCATCGGCGACGCGGAACGGGTCCGCCGCTGGGTCAGCGAATCGGTGCCGCATCAAGCGAGCCCGGGCGTCGTGCCCGCTGCGGTTCCCGTCGATCTTCCGGCCGCAAGCGCACTGCCGAAGCTGACGTCCTGAGCACCCTGCTTCGTCAGGGGCGGTGGCCGAGGGCCGCCGAAATCTGAGCCGCAGTGGCGCGCAGCCGCTCGAGCCACGCTTCCTCCAGCCGGTCGGCCGGCGCCGAAATCGACAACCCGGCCACCAGCTTGCCTTGGTCGTCGAGGATGCCGGCAGCCATGCAGCGCACGCCCAGCTCGAGCTCTTCGTCGTCGCGTGCCGTCCCGTACTGATTGACCCGGGCCAGCTCGCGCTCGAGTTCCGCAATCTCCGTGATGCTGTTGCGCGTGTGGCCGGCCAAGCCGGTGCGCGCCGCGTAGGCGCGCACGCGCTGCGCATCGTCCTGAGCCAGGAACAGCTTGCCAACGGACGTCAGGTGCAGCGGTGCCCGCCCGCCGATCGCGCGAACGACCTGCATGCCGGAGCGCTCGCTGTAGGTGCGTTCGATGTAGACGATCTCGTCGCCCTGCCGCATCGAGAGATTCACCGGCTGGTGCGTCAGCTTGTGAAGCTCGCGCATCGGCGACAGTGCCGCGTCGCGAACGTCGAGACGCGCCTTGACCAGATTGCCCATCTCGAGCATCCGCATCCCGAGACGGTAGCTGCCCGCTTCTGGCCGATCGACGTATCGCCCGATCGTCAGGTCGTTGAGGATGCGGTGCGCGGTGGAAGGGTGCAGGCCGGTCTGCTCGCTGATCACCTTCAACGAGACCGGATCCTGATGGGCGGCCAGCAAGTCGAGCAACGTGAAGGTCCGTTCGAGCACCTGGATCGTGACGGTCTTCGCCTCGTTTCTCGCCATGCGCCTATTTTGACGCAGGCTTGCGGATGAATTGTGCGCAGGCTTGCGGATGAATTCCGTTCTGCGTGCTAGGGCGCGACTGCTGCGCGGGCCGCGGCGAGGCCGGAACGGATGGCGCCTTCCAGCGTCGACGGATAGGGTCCGTCGACATAGTCGCCCGCCGCCGCCAGGTTGTCGGCGATCCGCATCACGGGCCTGCGCAACGCCGGAAGACACCGAAAGGTCGCCCGCTTTTCGGTCACCACCTGGATCACGCTGAGGGGCTCGTGCAGCCACGGTCCGAGCGCCTCTCTCGCCTGACGGCAGGTCGCTGCGACGGTGGCATCCGTTCCCGCCGGGACCCATGCTTCGGCACCGCTGACCACGAACGCCAGCAGCCCCGGCGGCGCGCCGAGTTGTCCGCGGTCGAACACGAACTGGGCCGGTCGCAGCGGGCTTGCTGCGAGCGCGAGCATGGGCCAGGGCAAGACGGTTCCGGAGCTGCGCAGGTAGACCGTGACGATCGGCGCGTACGGCATCGAGCCGGCGACCTCCGCCCACATCGGCGCCGTCGCGGCGGCCAGTCGTGCGCTCTCCTGCGCGCTCGCTGCGAGCACGACCGCGGCAAAGTGCTCGTCGTCGACCTGCCACCCGCCGGCGATTGCCGACAGCGTCCCGACCCGATGGCGCAACCGCAGGTCGACGCCGGCAGCGCGCAGCCAGCGCGCCGCCGGCGCGGGCAGGACATCGCCGAGTCCGACGCGCGGAATCAGCAGGTCCGACGAACCGGCTGCGCCGAACAGGGCATCGCGGAGCACGCGCAGGAACACCGCGCCGCTCGCGGTCTCCATCGGCGTGTTGAGCGCCGCGACGCAGAGCGGCTCGACGAGCTCTGCGCGCACGATCGGCGTCAAGCCGGCGGTGACGTCGGCCACCGTTCGCTCCGGAGGACATTCGAAGCCACCGATCAGCCAGCGGGTCGTCGTGGTCATCAGCGAAGCCTTGTCGACCCACTTCCAGCGCGGATGCCGGAGCACCGCTCGCGCAAACGCCAGCATCGGCGTTCCCGCGCCGAGCGACAGGCCTCGCCCTTCGGGGTCGACCAGGCGAAGCGGCGTTCTGAGGAATGCATCCGATTCGGCGACGCCGATGTCGCGCAGCAACCCCAGCGTTTCGCCGTAGGCGCCGATGCAGATGTGCTGGCCGTTGTCGAGCGCGACACCGTCGACGAGGACCTCGCGGGCGCGTCCGCCCAATTGCGGCGCCATCTCGAACAGCGTGACCTGTGCTCCGCGTCGAACCGCCTCGATCGCAGCGGCCAAGCCCGCCCAGCCGCCGCCGATCACGGCGACCCTGCGGCCGCCCGCCATCAGCGTCCGCGCCAGTTCGTGCGCATCGCGATCCAGAGCTTGCGCAGCGGCGTCAGCGAAACCCGCTGGTGCAGGACCCGGAAGCCGTCGGCCTCGATCTCCGAGAGCAGCGCCCGGTAGATGTTGCCCATCATCAAGCCGGGCTTCTGCGCTCGCCGGTCGGCATCGCCGAGACGTGCATACGCATCCTCGTAGGTGCGGTGCGCACGTTCGGACTGGAATTTCATCAACGCGGTGAAGCGGTCGCTGTAGCTTCGGTTGAGGATTTCCTGGGCCTTGACGTCGAACGACTGCAGCTCCGAAACCGGCAGGTAGATGCGGCCGCGGCGGGCATCGTCACCGACGTCGCGAATGATGTTGGTCAACTGCATCGCGAGCCCGAGTCGGTGCGCGTAGTCGAGCGTGCTCGCCTCGGAGCGCCCGAAGATGTTCGAGGCGACCTCGCCGACGACGCCGGCGACCAGGTGGCAATAGCGCTCGAGGCCGGCATAGTCGAGATACCGTGACTGGTGCAAGTCCATCTCGCAGCCGTCGATCACCGCCATCAGGTGGCCCGGCTCGATCTGGTACGCAGCCGTGTGCGGCATCAGCGCCTTCATCGCCGGGTGGCTCGGCCGGCCGGCAAAGCTCGTGGCGACCTCCTGTCGCCACCAGGCGAGCTTCATCGCCGCCACACCCGGCTCGCTGACCTCGTCGACGACGTCGTCCACCTCCCTGCAGAACGCATAGAACGCCGTGATCGCGGCGCGCCGGGGTGGCGGCAGGAACAGGAACGCGTAGTAGAAGCTCGAGCCGCTGCGCGCCGCGCGGTCCTGCACGTACTGCTCGGGGGTCACGAGGGCTTGCGCGCGCCGATCGACGGCGGCGGCTTGAAGATGAAGGCGCGCCAGGCGAGCAGCGGCACATCGGTCCAGCGCAGCCGCGGACGCTCCTGGAGCGTCGCGTACTCGCCTTGTTCGATCTTCTCGAGAATGCGCAGACCACCGAGAACCACCAGGCGCAGCTCCCACCCGGCGCTGCCCGGCACCGCCCGGGCCAAGGGCGCGCCCCGCAGCATCAGCTGCCGGGTCCATGTGACCATTTCTGCGATCAGGGCTCGGGTTTCGAAGCCGCCGCGTCCGTGCCGGAGTTCGCGCGGATCGATGCGATGCGCCATGCAGTCGGCGATCGGGATGTAGAGGCGTCCACGCGCGATGTCGATGCCGAGGTCCTGCCAGAAATTCGTCAATTGCAATGCCGTGCAGATCGCGTCCGAGTGCTGCAGCGCCTTGCCGCTCTGCACCCCGTAGAGGTGGAGCAGCAAGCGACCGACCGGATTGGCGGAGCGCCGGCAATAGTCCAGCAGCTCCGGCCGATCGCGGTAGGCGTGCTTCACGACGTCCTGCTCGAAGGCGCTCAGCAAGTCGCTCAGCGCCGCGATCGGAAGCGCATGGCTCGCGATGGCCTGCGCCAGCGGCGCAAATACCTCGGGCCAGCGCGCCGACGGCTGACCGCCCTCCGCGACCGCAGCCAGGTCGGCCCGATAGGCCGTGAGGTCCTTCAGCCGTTCCTCGGGTTTCGCGCTGCCTTCGTCGGCGATGTCGTCTGCAGTCCGGGCGAATCGGTAGATCGCCTGCACCGCCGGCCGCAGGCGCTTCGGGCACAGCAGCGACGCTACCGGGAAGTTCTCGTAGTGATCGACTGCCACGCCCGATTGTCTCCGCTGAGAAGCGAACTTCGGGGGTTCAGCCGACCGGCCATTGAGAGCGCCCCCGAGCCGCTAAAATGCCGCGCTTACCGGATCGCCAGTCACGGAGCATGGGCCCGTCGTCTGCGCCCCCGGCGCGGGTGGCGAAATTGGTAGACGCACCAGGTTTAGGTCCTGACGCCAGCGATGGCGTGGGGGTTCGAGTCCCCCCCCGCGCACCAGCCCATTCATCAAAAACACCGAGAGCATCATGCCCGTTCAAGTAGAGACCCTGGACAAACTCGAGCGTCGGATCACCTTGACGCTGCCGGCGACCGCCATCACGTCGGAGGTCGAGTCGCGGCTGCGCCGCCTGTCGCGGACCGTGCGAGCCGACGGTTTCCGGCCGGGCAAGGTCCCGATGAGCGTGGTCGCACGCCGATACGGCTATTCGGTCCAGAACGAGGTCATGAACGACAAGGTGGGCCAGGTCTTCACCGATGCCGTCAACGAGGCGAAGCTGCGCGTGGCGGGCACGCCCCGCATCACCGAAAAGGAAGGTGCGCCGGAAGGGCAGGTGGCCTTCGACGCGACGTTCGAGGTGTACCCCGACGTGAAGCTGGGGGACCTGAGCGCAGCCGAGGTCGAGCGGGTCTCGACGAGCGTCACCGACGCGTCGATCGAGAAGACCCTCGAGATTCTTCGCAAGCAGCGCCGCACCTTCGCGCAGCGCCCGGCGACCGAGCCGGCCCGCGCGGGCGATCGGGTGACGATCGACTTCGAGGGCAAGGTGGACGGCGTTCCGTTCGAGGGCGGCAAGGCGGAGGGTTTCCAGTTCGTGATCGGCGAAGGCCAGATGCTCGAGCAGTTCGACGCAGCGGTGCGCGGCATGAAGACCGGCGATTCGAAGACGTTTCCGCTCCGCTTCCCGGACGACTACCAGGGCAAGGATGTCGCCGGCAAGGAAGCCGATTTCATGGTGACCTTGAAGAAGATCGAAGACCAGCACCTCCCCGAGGTCAACGAGGCGTTCGCGAAGTCGATGGGCATTGCGGACGGCAGTGTCGAGGCGCTGCGCGCGGACATCCGCCGCAACCTCGAGCGCGAGGTCAAGTTCCGCGTCCTGGCGCGCAACAAGGCGAGCGTGATGGAAGCGCTCGTCAAGACCTCGGAGCTCGAAGTGCCCAAGTCGCTCGTGGCCGGCGAAGTCGAACGGATGATCGAATCGACGCGGGCCGACCTGAAGAAGCGGGGCGTCAAGGATGCCGAGACGGCGCCGATTCCGGCCGACATGTTCCAGGCCCAGGCCGAGCGCCGGGTGCGTCTCGGCCTGGTCGTCGGAGAGCTGGTTCGCACCAACAACCTGCAGGCGCGCCCCGAGCAGCTTCAGGCCCATATCGAGGAGATGGCACAGAGCTACGAGAAGCCGTCCGAAGTGGTGCGCTGGTATCTGGGCGACCGCCAGCGGATGGCGGAAGTCGAGGCGATCGTGGTCGAGAACAACGTCGCGGCATTCGTCCTCGACAAGGCGAAGGTGACCGACAAGGAGGTCGCGTTCGACGAGCTGATGGCGGGCTGACGACCTCTCGACGCCGTTTCAAGGCGGCGCACTTGAGGTCACATAATTTGCCCCAAAGTCGAACCGACGGACTGATGCGAGGATTTTCATGAGCGCGCTGGACATAAAGGACCTGGGCATGGTGCCCATCGTGATCGAGACCTCGGGTCGCGGTGAGCGGGCCTACGACATCTACAGCCGTCTGCTGCGGGAGCGTCTGATATTCCTCGTCGGCCCGGTCGACGACCACACGGCCAACCTCGTGGTGGCCCAGATGCTGTTCCTCGAAAGCGAGAACCCCGACAAGGACATCTCGCTCTACATCAATTCGCCGGGCGGCTCGGTCAGCGCCGGCCTGTCGATCTTCGACACGATGCAGTTCATCAAGCCCGACGTCTCGACCTTGTGCATGGGCATCGCCGCGAGCATGGGATCGTTCCTGCTGATGGCCGGCGCGAAGGGGAAGCGCTTCGCGCTGCCGAATTCCCGGGTCATGATCCACCAGCCTTCGGGCGGCGCACAGGGGCAGGCGACCGATATCGAGATCCATGCCCGCGAGATCCTGAAGACGCGCGAGCAACTGAACCGGATCTACGCCGAGCGCACGGGACAGTCGATCGAGAAGATCCGCGCCGACATGGAGCGTGACTTTTTCATGGATCCGGAAGAGTCGAAGGCCTACGGCCTGATCGACAAGGTGCTGAGTCGACGGGAAGCGCTGAACACCGACTGAAACGGGTGTGCGCCGCTGCGGCGCGAGAGCAACAGCGCAGGGATCGGGGCCTTTCTCGAAGCGAAGGCCCCGATTTCTTTTGAACTATCATCGAAGCAGCCCTTTTCCGACCCCGAGACACCAGGTTTATGGCCGACAAAAAAGGCTCTTCCAGCGAGAAAGTTCTCTACTGCTCTTTCTGTGGCAAGAGCCAGCACGAGGTCAAGAAACTCATCGCGGGACCGTCCGTTTTCATCTGCGATGAGTGCATCGAGCTGTGCAACGACATCATTCGCGATGAGGTTCCGGCGGAAACCGGCGACGCAAAGGCGGCCAAGTCGGATCTGCCGATCCCGAGCGAGATCAAGGCCAGCCTCGATCAGTACGTGATCGGACAGGAGGTCGCGAAGCGCACGCTGTCGGTAGCGGTCTACAACCACTACAAGCGGCTCAAGCACATGACCCGCACGAAGGACGAGATCGAGCTGTCGAAGAGCAACATCCTGCTGATCGGTCCGACCGGTTCGGGGAAGACGCTGCTCGCGCAGACGCTGGCCCGGTTGCTGAACGTCCCCTTCGTGATCGCCGACGCGACGACCTTGACCGAAGCCGGCTACGTCGGCGAGGACGTCGAGAACATCATCCAGAAGCTGCTGCAGAACTGCGGCTACGACGTCGAGAAGGCCCAGCGCGGGATCGTCTACATCGACGAGATCGACAAGATCTCGCGCAAGGCGGACAACCCTTCGATCACCCGAGACGTGTCGGGCGAGGGCGTCCAGCAGGCGCTGCTGAAGCTGGTCGAGGGCACGATGGCGAGCGTGCCCCCGCAGGGTGGCCGCAAGCACCCGAACCAGGATTTCCTGCAGATCGACACGACCAACATCCTGTTTATCTGCGGCGGTGCGTTCGACGGGCTCGAGAAGGTGATCCAGAACCGTTCGGAGCGTTCCGGCATCGGCTTCGGCGCGACCGTCCACTCGAAGAGCGAGAAGCGGGTGTCGGAAGTGTTTCGCGACGTCGAGCCGGAGGACCTGATCAAGTTCGGGCTGATCCCCGAGTTGGTCGGTCGCCTTCCCGTCGTCGCGACGCTCGGCGAGCTGACCGACGAGGCGCTCGTGCGCATCCTGATCGAGCCCAAGAACGCGCTCGTCAAGCAGTATCAGAAGCTGTTCGCGATGGACGGCGTCGAGCTGGAGATCCGGCCCTCGGCACTGTCCGCCATCGCGAGGAAGGCGCTCGCCCGCAAGATTGGCGCGCGAGGCCTGCGGTCGATCATGGAGCAATCGCTGATCGACACGATGTTCGAGCTGCCGACCTTGGACGGCGTCGCCAAGGTGGTTCTCGACGAACACACGATCGAAGACGAGGCCAAGCCGCTGCTCGTTTACCGCGAACAGGCCAAGTTCAGCGCCTGACCGACCGTGGCGCCGCCGCCGACCCGGGTCTGCCTCGAGCGGCGCTGCCGTTGGCGTCTACTTGCAATCGAGCGCTCGGGCCCTACGTTGGCTTGAGAAAGAGAGGTTCCAACCATGTCCGGACACCCCGTTTTACCCGCCGAGCAGATCACGCTGCCGCTGTTGCCGCTGCGCGATGTCGTCGTGTTCCCCCACATGGTGATTCCGCTGTTCGTCGGCCGCCCGAAATCGATCAAGGCGCTCGAGGTCGCGATGGAAGCGGGCCGCCAGATCATGCTCGTCGCCCAGAAGGCCGCCGGCAAGGACGAGCCGAAGCCGGACGACATGTTCGAGGTCGGCTGCGTCTCGAGCATCCTGCAGATGCTGAAGCTGCCGGACGGCACCGTGAAGGTTCTCGTCGAAGGGATGCAGCGCGCGAATACGCACAGCATCACCGACAACGGCGAGTACTTCGTGTCCGAGGTCACGCCGGTTCCGCCCGAGGCCGACACCCAGCCTGAGATCGAAGCGCTCCGCCGCGCGGTGACACAGCAGTTCGACCAGTACGTCAAGCTGAACAAGAAGATTCCGCCCGAGATCCTGACCTCGATCGCCGGAATCGACGACGCCGGCCGGCTGGCCGACACCATTGCGGCGCACCTCCCGCTGAAGCTCGAGAACAAGCAGTCGGTGCTCGACCTGTTCGCGGTCGACAAGCGTCTCGAGAAGCTGCTCGAGCAGCTCGAACACGAGGTCGACATCCTCCAGGTCGAGAAGCGCATCCGCGGCCGCGTCAAGCGGCAGATGGAGAAGAGCCAGCGCGAGTACTACCTGAACGAGCAGGTCAAGGCGATCCAGAAGGAGCTTGGTGACGGCGAGGAAGGCGCCGACATGGAAGAGCTCGAGAAGAAGATCGTCGCCGCCAAGATGCCGAAGGAGGCGCGCAAGAAGGTCGACGCCGAGTTCAAGAAGCTGAAGCTGATGTCGCCGATGTCGGCCGAAGCGACGGTCGTGCGCAACTACATCGACACGCTGGTCAACCTGCCGTGGTCGAAGCGCACGAAGATCAAGCACGACCTCGCGTTCGCCGAGCAGGTCCTCAACGAGGATCACTACGGCCTGGACAAGGTCAAGGACCGCATCCTCGAGTACCTCGCGGTCCAGCAGCGGGTCGACAAGGTCAAGTCGCCGATCCTGTGCCTGGTGGGGCCGCCGGGCGTCGGCAAGACGTCGCTCGGTCAGAGCGTCGCGCGCGCGACCGGGCGCAAGTTCGTGCGCATGGCCCTGGGCGGCGTTCGTGACGAAGCCGAGATCCGCGGTCACCGCCGGACCTACATCGGCTCGATGCCGGGCAAGGTGCTGCAGTCGCTCACGAAGATCGGCACGCGCAATCCGCTCTTCCTGCTCGACGAGATCGACAAGCTCGGCATGGATTTCCGCGGCGACCCGTCGTCCGCGCTGCTCGAGGTGCTGGACCCCGAGCAGAACCATACGTTCAGCGATCACTACGTCGAGGTCGATTTCGATCTGTCGGACACGATGTTCATCGCGACGTCGAATTCGATGAACATTCCGCCGGCGCTGCTCGACCGGATGGAAGTGATCCGGTTGTCCGGTTATACCGAGGACGAGAAGGTCAACATCGCGCTGCGCTACCTGTTGCCGAAGCAGGCCAAGAACAACGGCGTGCGCGACGGCGAACTCGAGGTTACCGAGTCGGCCGTGCGCGGGATCGTGCGCTACTACACCCGCGAGGCCGGGGTGCGCTCGCTCGAGCGCGAGATCTCGAAGATCTGCCGCAAGGTCGTCAAGGCCACGCAGTTGAACCAGGCGAAGGGCAAGGTCGTCGTCGTCGAGGACAACCTGAACGACTACCTCGGTGTCCGCAAGTTCGACTTCGGCCAGGCCGAGAAGAAGAACCAGGTCGGCCAGGTGGTCGGACTGGCCTGGACCGAGGTCGGCGGCGACCTGCTGACGATCGAAGCGGCAGTGATGCCCGGCAAGGGCAACATCATCCGGACCGGTCAGCTCGGTGACGTGATGAAGGAGTCGGTCGAGGCGGCGCGCTCCGTCGTGCGCAGCCGATCGCGACGTCTCGGCATCAAGGACGAGATGTTCGAGAAGCGCGACGTCCACATCCACGTGCCGGACGGCGCGACGCCGAAGGATGGTCCGAGCGCCGGCATCGCGATGACGACGGCCTTCGTCTCGGCGTTGACCGGCATACCCGTGAAGGCAAACGTCGCGATGACCGGCGAGATCACGCTGCGCGGCGAAGTGACGGCGATCGGCGGCTTGAAGGAGAAGCTGCTGGCGGCGCACCGGGGCGGCATCAAGACCGTGATGATCCCGGAGGAGAACGTCAAGGACCTTCAGGACATCCCGGAAAACGTCAAGAACCGCCTCGAGATCGTGCCGGTCCGCTGGATCGACAAGGTGCTCGATGTCGCGCTCGAAACATCGCCGCAGGCGTTGCCCGACGAGGAGCCTGCGAAGGTCGTCGAAGGTGTCGCGGCGGCGGCACCGGCCGCGATCACGGGCCCGGATCTGCTAACGCATTGACGACCCACGCGAGAGGCCGGCGACCGCCGGCCTTCGCTTTTTTTGCTCTTATAATTTGTGCTCTCGTCTATCGAATGCGATGCGAGGACTGCGGGAGTAGCTCAGTTGGTAGAGCGCAACCTTGCCAAGGTTGAGGTCGAGAGTTCGAGACTCTTCTCCCGCTCCAGTCTTTGAACAAGGAAGCTTCACGGCTTCCTTCCTTTTTGGGGATCATCGTCGACTCGCGCGGACGTCCGTCCGCAGGTTCAAGCCCAGGGCGCGGTAGCAAAGCGGTTATGCACCGGATTGCAAATCCGATCAGCGCGGTTCGACTCCGCGCCGCGCCTCCAGTCCTGCTTCCGCAATGACAAGCGACGAACTGGCCGCTGAATACGACCGGCTTCGCCTCGAGCTGAAGCGTTTGTTGGCAGCGCCGGTCAAGGACATGGCTGCGGTCAACCGCGCGATCGATCGGCTCGATGAAGTGCACGCACTGTTCAAGGCCGCCCACGGCCTGAAGGGAAACAATCCCAACGAGTGATCCGGCACGGCGGCTACGCCGTTCGCCTATTGCGCGTGCGTCTTGATGTGGGAGAGCGCCCATCCATCGCGTTCGCGGGTCGCCGTCACGTAGACGATCGTCCGGCCTGAAGGGCTGACCCACTGACAGGAGAACCTTGCGCTGACACGATCGCGGTCAACGATGCCCGAGTCGAAGTCGTACGGCATTCCTGCCAGATCGGCGTCGTACTGCAAGTGTTCGTAGATCTCGTCTGCCGCCGGCGCGGTCGACCGGAAGCGGTCTTCAGAGTTCATGGTTTCCAACATTCGTTCTCCGCAGTGGCACCGCCCGACGATGCCTCCTGGTGCGCGGGACGGGACTCGAACCCGTACGCCTTGCGGCTGCGGGTTTTAAGCCCGCTACGTCTACCGATTCCGTCACCCGCGCGGTGCGAGGGAATGATAGGGGGTGCGCAATCCGTGCGTCTCAGGACGGCGCCAGCCATTCGACCGTTTGGATAAAATAGTACGATCGTGCTTTTCAGATCTCCGAGCCAATTTCCGTCGATCCCCATGACCGAAGTGGCCGAGAACTAGAATGAATTCAACACCAGCTGCGCCGCAGGAGTCACTCGCATGAAGATCCTCGTCCCCGTCAAACGGGTGGTCGATTACAACGTCAAGGTGCGTGTCAAGACGGACGGAACAGGTGTCGACATCGCCAACGTCAAGATGTCGATGAACCCCTTCGACGAGATCGCGGTCGAGGAGGCGGTTCGCTTGAAGGAGAAGGGCGTCGCCACCGAAGTCATCGCCGTCTCGTGCGGCGTGCAGCAGTGTCAGGAGACGCTGCGGACCGCGATGGCGATCGGTGCCGACCGTTCGATCCTCGTCCAGACCGACGCCGAGTTGCAGCCGCTGGCCGTCGCGAAGCTGCTCAAGGCCTTGATCGACAAGGAACAGCCCGGCCTCGTCATTCTCGGCAAGCAGGCCATCGACGACGACTGCAACCAGACCGGTCAGATGCTGGCGGCCTTGGCCGATCTGCCGCAGGCGACCTTCGCGTCCAAGGTCGAGATCGCGGACGGCGCGGCCCAGGTGACGCGCGAAGTCGACGGCGGCCTCGAAACGCTGAAGATCACGCTCCCGGCGATCGTGACGACCGATCTGCGGCTGAACGAGCCGCGCTATGTGACGTTGCCGAACATCATGAAGGCCAAGAAGAAGACGATGGACGTCTTCAAACCCGAAGATCTCGGCGTCGACATCAAGGCGCACCTGAAGACACTCAAGGTCAGCGAGCCGCCGAAGCGGAGCGCCGGCATCAAGGTCCCCGACGTCGCGACACTCGTCGCCAAGCTCAAGAACGAAGCCAAGGTCATCTGACATGCCAGCCCTCGTCATCGCCGAACACGACAACGCCAGCGTCAAGGGCGCGACTCTGAACACCGTCGCTGCTGCGATTCAATGCGACGCCGATGTGCATGTGCTGATCGCCGGCGCGAATGCGGGCGCTGCGGCGGCAGCGGCCGCGCAGATCGCGGGCGTCAAGAAGGTTCTGCACGCCGACGGAGAGCAGTTCGCGCACGGCCTGGCCGAGAACCTCGCAGCCCAGGTGCTGGCGATCGCGTCCGACTACGGTCACATCCTCTTTCCGGCCACGGCTGCCGGCAAGAACGTCGCGCCCCGCGTCGCCGCGAAGCTCGATGTCGGCCAGATCTCCGACATCACCAAGGTGATCAGCGCCGACACGTTCGAACGCCCGATCTACGCCGGCAATGCGATCGCAACGGTACAGAGTCTCGACGCCAAGAAGGTCATCACGGTGCGCACGACCGGCTTCGATCCGGCGGCGTCCAGCGGCGGCTCGGCGTCGGTCGACACGCTCGCGCCGGTCGCCGGTTTCGCGAAGACGGCATTCGTCGGCAGCGAGATCGCCAAGAACGATCGGCCGGAGCTGACCGCCGCCAAGATCATCGTCTCGGGCGGTCGTGCAATGGGATCGAGCGACAAGTTCACCGCGGTTCTCACGCCGTTGGCCGACAAGCTCGGCGCCGCACTCGGCGCCAGCCGCGCGGCAGTCGACGCGGGCTACGCACCGAACGACTGGCAGGTCGGTCAGACCGGCAAGATCGTCGCGCCCCAGCTCTACATCGCCTGTGGCATCAGCGGGGCGATCCAGCATCTGGCCGGGATGAAGGATTCGAAGGTCATCGTCGCCATCAACAAGGATGCCGAGGCACCGATCTTCAGCGTTGCGGACTACGGACTCGAAGCCGATCTGTTCAATGCGGTCCCGGAGCTGGTAGCGGCACTCTGACGGTCCGTCCGCGCAGCCAGGCCCGTTTGACCGCGCGCGCGTGGCAGACGGGTTTTTTATCGCCTGAAACGCAAGGAGAACGACATGAGCTATCTCGCGCCCGTCAAGGACATGCTCTTCTGCATGAAGGAGCTCGCCGGTCTCGACGGCGTCGCGGCGATGCCCGGATTCGAGGATGCCGGCCTCGAGACCGCGCAGGCCGTTCTCGAGGAATGCGCGAACTTCAACCAGGGCGTGATCGCGCCGCTCAATGTCGAAGGTGACCGTCATCCGTCGACATGGAAGGAGGGTCAGGTCCAGACGTCGCCGGGTTTCAAGGAAGCGTTCCAGCGCTTCGGCGAGGGCGGCTGGCAGGGACTGCAGCATCCGGGCGAATTCGGCGGGCAAGGCCTGCCGAAGATCATCGGCGCTGCCTGCATCGAGATGCTGAACAGCGCGAACATGAGCTTCGCGCTGTGTCCGCTGCTCACCGATGGCGCCATCGAGGCGCTGCTCACGGCCGGGACGCCCGAGCAGCAGGCGCTCTACCTGCCGAAGATGATCTCGGGCGAGTGGACCGGCACGATGAACCTGACGGAGCCGCAGGCCGGCTCCGATCTCGCCCTCGTGCGAACCCGCGCCGAGCCGCAGCCCGACGGCACGTACCGCATCTTCGGCACGAAGATCTTCATCACCTACGGCGAGCACGACATGGCCGCCAACATCGTCCACCTGGTGCTCGCGCGGGTCACGGGTGCGCCCGAGGGCGTCAAGGGGATCAGCCTCTTCATCGTGCCGAAGTTCGTCCCGGCGGCCGACGGCTCGCCCGGAGCACGCAACGACGTGAGCTGCGTCAGCATCGAGCACAAGCTCGGCATCAAGGCCAGCCCGACCGCCGTGCTGCAGTTCGGCGACCGCGGTGGCGCGACCGGGTACCTGGTCGGACAGGAGAACCACGGCCTCGAGTACATGTTCATCATGATGAACGCGGCGCGCTACGCAGTCGGGCTGCAGGGCATCGCGGTTGCCGAGCGGGCTTATCAGAAGGCGGCCGAATTCGCGCGCGAGCGCATCCAGTCGCGTCCTGTCGACGGCTCCTTGCCGGGCAGCGGCCCGATCATCCATCACCCGGACGTGCGCCGGATGCTGATGACGATGCGCGCCTATACCGAGGCCTGTCGCGCGATGGCGCTGGTCGCAGCCGCGGCATCCGATGCGTCGCACCACCACCCCGACGCCGAGACGCGCAGGGAGAACCAGCTTTTCTACGAGTTTCTCGTGCCCCTCGTGAAGGGCTACAGCACCGAGATGAGCATCGAGGTCGCGAGCCTCGGCGTGCAGGTGCACGGCGGCATGGGCTTCATCGAGGAAACCGGCGCGGCCCAGTATCTGCGCGATGCGCGGATCCTGACGATCTATGAAGGGACGACCGCGATCCAGGCCAACGACCTGGTCGGCCGAAAGACGGCTCGCGACGGTGGTCGGACGGCCCTTGGGATCGCGGCCCGCATCCAGGCTACCGAGAGCGAGCTGTCGAAGCGAAAGAGCGTGGAAGCGGTCGCGATGGCAAGACGCCTAGGAGCGGCGCGCGCTGCGTTCGAGGATGTGGTGCGCTTCGTCGTCGACCAGACGCGATCGAACCCGAACGCCGTCTTCGCCGGCTCCGTGCCGTATCTGATGCTGGCTGGCAACGTGGTCGCCGGCTGGCAGATGGCGCGAGCGCTGATGGTCGCCGAGGACCAGTTGCGCGACGGCCTCGGCGACACCGCTTTCCTGCGCGCGAAGATCGCGACCGCGCATTTCTACGCGGTGCACCTGCTCGGCAAGGCGCCGGGCGTTCGCGATGCGATCGTTGAAGGCGGCGATAGCGTCACTGCGATGGCGCTCGAATCCTTCTAGAAAGCCGAACCACGATGCCGCTGCCTCCCGTTCTTCGAGACCTGCCGCTGCCGATCTTCGGCGCGCCGCTCTTCATCGTCAGCAACCCGAAGCTGCTGATCGAGCAATGCAAGGCCGGCGTCATCGGTTCGATGCCGGCATTGAATGCGCGCCCGGCCGAGCAGTTCGACGAGTGGCTCGCCGAAATCACCGAGACACTCGCCGCGCACGACAAGGCGAATCCGGACAGACGGGCGGCGCCGTTCGCGATCAACCAGATCGTTCACAAGAGCAACGATCGGCTCGATCACGACATGCAGGTGTGTGCCAAGTACCGCGTGCCGATCGTCATCACCTCGCTGGGCGCCCGCCGCGATGTCAACGATGCGGTGCACGCGTGGGGCGGCATCGTCATGCACGACATCATCAACAACACGTTCGCGAAGAAGGCGATCGAGAAGGGCGCCGACGGGCTCATCGCGGTGGCCGCCGGCGCGGGCGGTCACGCCGGTGTCAAGAGTCCTTTCGCGCTGATCCAGGAGATCCGCGAGTGGTTCGACGGGCCTCTCGCGCTGAGCGGCGCAATCGCCACCGGAGGAGCGGTGCTGGCGGCGCAGGCGATGGGCGCCGACTTCGCCTATGTCGGATCGGCGTTCATCGCGACCGACGAGGCCCGGGCCACCGAGTCCTACAAGGAACTGATCGTCCAGAGCACCAGCGACGACATCGTCTACAGCAGCCTCTTCACCGGCGTGCACGGCAACTACCTGAAGGGCTCGATTCGCAGCGCAGGGCTCGATCCCGAGAATCTTCCCGAGAGCGACCCGAGCGCGATGAACTTCGGCTCGGCCCGCAAGGCCTGGAAGGACATCTGGGGTTGCGGCCAGGGGATCGGCGCGATCAAGGCCGTCCTGCCTGCACGCGAGCTCGTCGCGCGTCTTCGCGACGAGTACGCGGCGGCGCGTTCCCGCACCTGTCCGGCCTGAACACGCATCGGCGCCATCGGCCGTTCCACACGCATGCTGGCAGTGCCGGTGTTACAGTGAGCGCGTGACTCGGATTCGAGTTCTTCCCGCGGCGAATGGCGTAGCGGGTCGCTGTTTCGCCAGACTGGTCGAGCCGGTTCGCGAAAGGTTGTCAACCCACTAACAGCACCGGAAACCGGTGCGCGAGGTGAGCGAAATGATGCAGCAATACAGGTCGAACTCGTACCTGTTCGGTGGCAATGCCCCGTATGTCGAGGAGTTGTACGAGGCCTATCTCGACAACCCCGGTTCCGTTCCCGACAGCTGGCGTTCGTACTTCGATGCGCTGCAGCACGTTCCGGCGAACGATGGCAGCGAGACGCGCGACGTCGCCCATGCGCCGGTCGTCGAATCGTTCGCGCAGCGCGCCAAGGCCAACGCGTTCGGCAACAAGGCCTCGAGCGCCGACCTTGCGGTCGCGCGCAAGCAGGTCCACGTCCAGTCGCTGATCGCCGCCTACCGCGTCCTCGGCTCCCGCTGGGCCGACCTCGACCCGCTGAAGCGCCAGGAACGGCCGAAGATCCCGGAGCTCGAGCCGGCGTTCTACGACCTGACCGAAGCCGACATGGACATGTCGTTCAGCGCGACGAACACCTACTTCACGACCGCCGAGCACATGACCCTGCGGGAGATCGTGCAGGCGTTGCGCGAGACGTACTGCGGCACGATCGGTGCCGAGTACATGCACATCACCGATCCGGCCGAGAAGCGCTGGTGGCAGCAGCGCCTCGAAAGCGTCCGCTCCAAGCCCGTCTTCAGCGCGGACGACAAGCGCCACATCCTCGACCGCCTGACGGCGGCCGAGGGGCTCGAGCGCTACCTGCACACGAAGTACGTCGGGCAGAAGCGCTTCTCGCTCGAGGGCGGCGAGAGCTTCATCGCGTCGATGGACGAAATCGTCCAGCACGCGGGCAGGAAGGGCGTCCAGGAGATCGTCATCGGCATGGCCCACCGCGGCCGCTTGAACGTGCTGGTCAACACTCTCGGCAAGATGCCGAAGGATCTGTTCGCCGAGTTCGACCACACCGCGCCGGAAAGCCTGCCTTCTGGCGACGTCAAGTACCACCAGGGCTTCTCGAGCGACATCACGACCGCTGGCGGCCCGGTTCACCTGAGCCTGGCCTTCAACCCCTCGCATCTCGAAATCGTCAACCCGGTGGTCGAAGGTTCGGTGAAGGCACGGCTCGACCGTCGTGGCGACGCCCAGGGCGACACCGTGCTGCCGGTGCTGGTGCATGGGGATGCCGCCTTCGCCGGACAAGGCGTGGTGATGGAAACGCTGGCGCTGGCGCAGACCCGCGGCTACTTCACCGGCGGCACCGTCCACGTCGTCATCAACAACCAGATCGGCTTCACGACGTCGGACCCGCGCGACTCGCGCTCGACCTTGTACTGCACGGACGTCGTCAAGATGATCGAGGCACCGGTGCTGCACGTCAACGGCGACGACGCCGAAGCGGTCGTGTTCGCATCGCGCCTGGCGCTCGACTACCGCCAGGAGTTCAACAAGGACGTCGTCGTCGACATCGTCTGCTTCCGGAAGCTCGGCCACAACGAGCAGGACACGCCGGCACTGACGCAGCCGTTGATGTACAAGAAGATCGCCCGCCATCCGGGTACGCGCAAGCTGTACGGCGACAAGCTGGTGACGCAAGGTGTGCTGGCGGCCGAGCAGCCCGACGAGATGGTGAAGGCGCTGCGGGCGGCGATGGACGCCGGCAAGAGCACGTACGACCCGGTGCTGACGAACTACAAGAGCAAGTACGCGGTCGACTGGGCACCGTTCCTCGGCCGGAAGTGGACCGATGCGGCGGACACCGCGCTGCCGCTGGCCGAGATCAAGCGGCTCGCCGAACGCGTGACGACGATCCCGGCCAACTTCAAGGCGCATCCGCTGGTCGAGAAGGTCCTCGCCGATCGCGCAGCGATGGGGCGCGGCGAGATCCGGGTCGATTGGGGCATGGGGGAGCACCTTGCGTTCGCGTCGCTGGTCGCGAGCGGCTACAGCGTGCGTCTCTCCGGCGAGGATTCGGCGCGCGGTACGTTCACGCACCGCCACTCGGTCCTGCACGACCAGAACCGCGAGAAGTGGGACGAGGGAACCTATACGCCGCTGCAGCATGTCGCGGAGGGTCAGGCTCCGTTCGTCGTCATCGACTCGCTGCTCTCGGAGGAGGCCGTGCTCGGGTTCGAGTACGGCTATGCGAGCGCGGAGCCGAACACGCTCGTGATCTGGGAGGCGCAGTTCGGCGACTTCGTCAACGGCGCCCAGGTCGTGATCGACCAGTTCATCGCGTCGGGCGAGGTCAAGTGGGGACGTGCGAACGGCATCACGCTGATGCTGCCGCACGGCTACGAGGGACAGGGGCCCGAGCACTCGTCCGCACGCCTCGAGCGCTTCATGCAGCTCTCGGCCGACAACAACATGCAGGTGGTGCAGCCGACCTCGGCGAGCCAGATCTTCCACGTGCTCCGGCGCCAGATGGTGCGGATGTTCCGCAAGCCGCTGATCATCATGACGCCGAAGTCGCTGCTGCGCGCGAAGGACGCGTCGTCGCCGCTCACCGACTTCACGAAGGGCGAGTTCAAGACCGTGATCGGCGAGACCGCTGCCGAGATCGCCGCTGACAAGGTCAAGCGGCTCATCGTCTGTTCCGGCAAGGTCTACTACGACCTCGTCAAGGCGAGGTCCGAGCGCAAGGGCGGCGACGTCGCGATCCTGCGGGTCGAGCAGCTCTATCCGTTTCCGCACAAGGCGTTCGCCGCCGAGGTCAAGCGCTATCCGAACGCGACCGATGTCGTCTGGTGCCAGGACGAACCGCAGAACCAGGGTGCGTGGTTCTTCGTGCAGCACTACATCCACGAGAACATGGCCGAAGGCCAGCGGCTCGGCTATGCCGGTCGTCCTGCGTCGGCATCGCCCGCGGTCGGCTACGCCCACCTGCACCAGGAGCAGCAGAAGGCGCTTCTCGAGCAGGCGTTCAGCAAGCTCAAGGGCTTCGTGCTGACCAAGTAGCCAGGCGCGACCGCGGCCGCTGGCTTCAGTGTGCCGCCGCCGCGCCCATCGATCCGGCAAGCGAACGGCGTCCACGGCGTTCACCCAATAACGAGAACATCGACATGGCAATCGTAGAAGTGAAGGTCCCTCAGCTGTCGGAATCGGTCACCGAGGCGACATTGCTGCAATGGAAGAAGCGGCCCGGCGAACCGGTCGCCCTCGACGAGATCCTGGTCGAGATCGAGACCGACAAGGTGGTGCTCGAGGTGCCGGCACCAGCGGCCGGTGTCATGGCGCAGCTGGTCAAGAACGACGGCGAAAGCTGCGTGGCGGAGGAAGTGATCGCCACGATCGACACCGAGGCGGTGGCGGCCAAGAGCGCGCCTGAAGCCAAGCCGGCGCCGGCTGCAGTTTCCGCGGCCGCATCTCCGACGTCGCCGGGGGCCGCAGCCGCAAGTGCCGGCAAGGCGAGCGGTGTCGCGATGCCCGCGGCCGCGAAGCTGATGGCCGACAACCAGCTGGCGAAGGAGGCGGTCGCCGGCACCGGCAAGGATGGACGCATCACGAAGGCAGACGTCCTCGCCAAGCTGGAGGCGGGCGCTGTCACGGCGCGGACACCCGCCCCCGCGACGCCGGCGCCCGTCGCCGCCAAGCCGCCGCTTCCGTCGGTCAACGTGCCGCAGGCCGCCAACTACGGTGACCGACCGGAGCAGCGCGTGCCGATGAGCCGGCTTCGCGCGCGGGTTGCCGAGCGTTTGCTGCAGTCGCAGTCGAGCAACGCGATCCTGACGACGTTCAACGAAGTCAACATGGCGCCCGTGGTCGAGATGCGCAAGCGCTTCCAGGACAAGTTCGAGAAGGAGCACGGCGTCAAGATCGGGTTCATGAGCTTCTTCGTGAAGGCGGTTGTCGCGGCGCTCAAAAAGTACCCGATCATCAACGCATCGGTCGATGGCAACGACATCGTGTACCACGGCTATTTCGACATCGGCATCGCGGTCGGGTCGCCGCGCGGACTCGTGGTGCCGATCCTGCGCAACGCCGACCAGATGAGCTTTGCGGACATCGAGAAGAAGATCGCCGAGTTCGGCCAGAAGGCGAAGGACGGCAAGCTGTCGCTCGATGACCTGACCGGTGGCACGTTCTCGATCTCGAACGGCGGCGTCTTCGGCTCGATGCTGTCGACGCCGATCATCAACCCCCCGCAGTCGGCCATCCTCGGCGTGCATGCGACCAAGGATCGTGCCGTCGTCGAGAACGGTCAGATTGTCGTGCGGCCGATGAACTACCTCGCGATGTCGTACGACCATCGCATCATCGATGGTCGCGAGGCGGTGCTCGGACTGGTTGCGATGAAGGAAGCGCTCGAGGATCCGGCGCGCCTGCTGTTCGACATCTGATCATGGCGACCGCATTCGACGTCATCGTCATCGGGGCGGGCCCCGGCGGCTACATCGCCGCGATTCGCGCCGCGCAACTCGGCTTTGCCACCGCGTGCATCGACGAATGGAAGAACGAGAAGGGCGGGCCCGCTCCGGGCGGCACCTGCACGAACATCGGCTGCATTCCGTCGAAGGCGCTGTTGCAGTCGTCCGAGAACTTCGATCAGGCCGGGCATCACTTTGCCGACCACGGCATCGCCTTGTCGAACCTGACGATCGACGTCGCCAAGATGCTGGCCCGCAAGAACACCGTGGTGAAGCAGAACAACGACGGCATCCTCTACCTGTTCAAGAAGAACAAGGTCACCTTCTTCCATGGCAGGGGGTCCTTCGCGAAGGCGACCGACGGTGGCTACGAGATTTCTGTCGCCGGCGCGAAGCCCGAGACGCTGATGGCCAAGCACGTCATCGTCGCGACCGGCTCCAATCCGCGCGCGTTGCCAGGGATCGATTTCGACGAGGAGTCGATCCTGTCGAACGACGGAGCGCTCAGGATCCCGGCGGTGCCGAAGACGCTCGGCGTCATCGGCGCCGGCGTGATCGGGCTCGAGATGGGGTCGGTCTGGCGCCGCCTCGGTGCGAAGGTGACCGTGCTGGAAGCGTTGCCTGCGTTCCTGGGCGCGGTCGATCAGCAGGTTGCCGCCGAGGCGCAGAAGGTCTTCGCCAAGCAGGGCCTCGAGATTCAGCTCGGCGTCAAGATCGCCAACGTCGAACGCAGCGCCAGCGGGCTTGCGATCACCTACTCGGATGCGAAGGGTGCCGAGCAACGTCTGGCCTGCGAGAAATTGATCGTCTCGATCGGCCGCGTGCCGAACACGACGGGTCTCAACGGCGAGGCCATCGGGCTGAAGGTCGACGAACGAGGGTTTGTCGAGGTCGATGCCGAATGCCGGACCAACCTGCCCGGCGTCTGGGCCATCGGTGACGTGGTGCGGGGTCCGATGCTCGCTCACAAGGCTGAGGAAGAGGGCGTCGCGGTCGCAGAGCGCATCGCCGGGCAGCACGGGCACGTCGACTTCAACACCGTGCCGTGGGTCATCTACACGAGTCCCGAAATTGCCTGGGTCGGCCAGAACGAGCAACAGCTGAAGGCCGCCGGCAGGGCCTACAGAGCCGGCACCTTTCCGTTCATGGCGAACGGACGGGCGCGTGCCCTCGGCGATACCACCGGGATGGTCAAGTTCATCGCGGATGCGAAGACCGACGAGGTGCTCGGCGTCCACATCATCGGCCCGATGGCGTCGGAGCTGATCGCCGAAGCCGTGGTCGCGATGGAGTTCAAGGCCTCCTCCGAAGACATCGCCCGCATCTGCCACGCCCATCCGTCGCTGTCCGAAGCGACCAAGGAAGCGGCGCTGGCTGTCGACAAGCGCGCATTGAACTTCTGAGTGCCGGTCCGCGACCTTTACACAAGGACCCTCGCGGAACGCGGCTACCAGCCCGATCCGGCCCAGCTGCGTGCCATCGACTCGCTCGAGCGCTGCGAGAACGAGTGGGCCGACTACAAGGCACGGCGCGGCAATGCCCTGACCAAGCTGATTGCACGGCCGCCGATTCCGCGCGGCGTCTACATGCACGGCGGCGTCGGTCGTGGCAAGAGCTTTCTGATGGACTGCTTCTTCAATGCGGTTCCGCTGCAGCGCAAGACCCGCCTTCACTTCCACGAGTTCATGCGCGAAGTCCATCGGGAGCTGGCCGACCTGCAGGGCGTGGTCAACCCGCTGCAGGAACTCGGGCGGCGCATCGCCCGGCGCTATCGACTGATCTGCTTCGACGAATTTCACGTGTCCGACATCACCGATGCGATGATCCTGCATCGCCTCCTCGAGGCGATGTTCGAGAATCGGGTCAGCTTCGTGACGACGTCGAACTTCGCACCGGACGATCTCTATCCGAACGGCTTGCACCGCGACCGCATCATGCCGGCGATCGAACTGCTGAAGGAGCGCCTCGAGGTGATCAGCGTCGATGCCGGCGTCGACTACCGGCAGATGACGCTTCAGCAGGTCGAGCGCTATCACACGCCGCTCGGACCCGCGGCCGACGAGGCGATGCAGGAAGCCTTCGAGCGCCTGGCCGAAGCGCGCGACGAAGATCCGATCCTGAAAATCGAGCACCGCGAGATCAGGGCCCGGCGTCGCGCCGGCGGCGTCGTGTGGTTCGACTTCAAGGTGCTGTGCGGCGGTCCGCGCTCGCAGAACGACTATCTGGAGATCAGCTCGCAGTTCCATACGCTGCTGCTGTCCGACGTGCCGCAGATGTCGCCGCGCCTCGCATCGGAGGCGCGGCGCTTCACGCTGCTGGTCGACGTTCTCTACGACCGGCGCGTCAAGCTGATCCTGTCGGCGGCGGTTCCGGCCGAGGCGTTGTACACCGAAGGGCCGTTGGCCCACGAGTTTCCCCGAACCGTCTCTCGCCTGCGCGAGATGGGCTCGTCGGAGTTTCTCGCGCTCGCCAAGCGCGACGTCGACACCTCGCTGACATGAAAGCCGCTGTCCTCACCGTCTGGTGTGTCCTGACCTTGCTGTCGAGCGGCACCCCGGCGCCGTCGTACGCGCAGTCGAGCGACGCTGCGTTTCGCGACGAGCGCGGGCGCATCGCGCGTGAACGCGCCGATGCCGAGGCTCGATTCAGCGAGCGCCAGCGCGAGTGTCGGACGCGCTTCATCGTCACGTCGTGCGTCGAGGATGCAAAGCGGGATCGGCGCGAGGTCATCGCGCGCTTGCGCCGCGAGCAGAACGCACTCGACGAGAAGCAGCGCAAGGAGAAGGCTGCCGAACGCACCGACCTGATCCGTCGCAAGGCCGAGAGCGAGGCTGCACGCGAGAAGTCTCCGCCCGAGGCCGCTCGACGCGAGCCGGCCCGGCAGAAGCCGGTACGTTCGGCCGGTGCGAGCGCGCCGGAAGCGGCCGATCGATCGGTGGATGCCGCGTCGGCGCCCAGGCGGAGCGCGCCGAAAGGACCGTTGCTGCCGTCGATCGAACCCCGATCGGCGGCACGCAGCGCGGAGGACGTCGCGCGCAGCCGTGCCACCTTCGACGCCGCGCAGCGCGCTGCCGCTGCCCACCGCGCGGAGGTCGAAGCGCGCAATGCCGAGCGCGCTGCGAAGCGCAAGCCGGCTGCGCCCCTGCCGTTGCCGCCGGGTGCCTCTGCGCCCTGAGCAGGCGACTGGCGTCAGCCGAGGGGTTCGACCCGGACCAGTGCCAGCGACAGGTTGTCGCCGGCGCCGCGGGCGCGCTGGCGTGCCTTGCCGACCAGCATCTCGGTGGCTTCACGGGGCGGCAGCGCATGCACGATCGCGCCCAGCTCGCGCGGCGTGAAGTAGTGCCAGAGCCCGTCGCTGCAGCACAGGATGCTGTCGCCGATCTCGAGGCGCCCGAGGTGCCGCAGCGCGAGCGGCGGGTCCTGGAAGGTGCCGAGGCAACCGGTCAGGAGGTTCGACTGCGGATGCGTGTTGGCCTCTTCCTCGCTGATCTGGCGCTCGTCGATCAGGCGCTGCACGTACGAATGGTCGATGCTGCGGCTGACCAGCTCGGCGCCGCGGAAGTGGTAGATGCGCGAATCGCCGGCGTGAACGACGTCGCATTCCCGGTTCGGGCTGATCAGGAATGCCGCCACGGTGCTGTGCGGTTCTTCCTCGGAGGTGATCGCCGTCAGCTTGATCATCAGGTGCGCTTCGAGCACCAGCTGCTTCAAGGCTTCCGCCGCGTCGTCGCGATTCGGCGAATAGCGCTCGAAGAGCTGCTGGGCCGTCAGCAAGACCTGGTCGGCCGCCTTGCGTCCGCCGCTCTTGCCGCCCATGCCGTCGGCGAGAACGCCCATCACGCAGCCGGGAACGCGCTCGTGCGCAAACATCGCCGCCTGGTCCTGCTGGTAGGCCCTGTCGCCCCGGTGCAGGCCGGTGGTCGCTGACAGGCGATAGCCCAGCGTCGATGTGCTCATGAGCTAAAACTATAATCGGTTCCTCTCTGGCGGATCTGGCGAAAACCGAGACATAGTCGCGCGTCGATGGACAACGACCTGCATTCCCTGCCGCGCCGGTTGATCGAGTTGCGCATCGAGCACGCGGACCTCGACAGCCTGATCGATCGCGCCGCCGCCGACGTGCCCGGCGACGAGCTCGCGGTGCGCCGACTGAAGAAGCGCCGCCTGCTTCTGCGCGATCAGATGGCGCGCATCGAGGCCGAACTCGATCCTCCGCAGCCCGCGTGAACGCCAGTCTTCCGGCTTGATCGCCGCCCGGTCGCGATGAACGCGTTGGCGGATGCGGTGGCCGCCGCGTTCCGGGCCGATGGCGCGCTGGCGCAGACCGACCCGCACCATGTCGAGCGTGACGTGCAGGTGCGCATGGCGGTCGCGGTCGCCGAGACGATCGAATCGCGCAGCGCGCTGGTCGTCGAAGCCGGCACGGGCGTCGGCAAGACGTATGGATATCTCGTACCGATGCTGCTCAGCGGATCGCGCGCGCTGGTCAGCACCGCCACCAAGAATCTGCAGGATCAGCTCTTTCTGCGCGACCTGCCGCGCTTGCGCGCGGCGTTGCGGCTTCCGGTCAGCATCGCGCTGCTCAAGGGCCGGTCGAGCTATCTCTGCCTGCACCGCATGAAGCAGGCGCGCCAGAGCGACGCGTTGCCCGATCGCTGGGCCGCCCGAACGCTGGCGAAGGTCGAGGAATGGTCGCGCGCCACCGCGAGCGGCGATCTGGCCGAACTGGAGGGGCTCGACGAGCGCAGCAGCGTGATTCCGCTGGTGACCTCGTCGCGCGAGAACTGCCTCGGCAGCGAGTGCCCTGAATTCCGTCAATGCCACGTCGTGCGGGCGCGCCGTGAAGCGATGGCAGCCGATGTGGTCGTCGTCAACCACCACCTGTTCTTCGCCGACATGGCCTTGCGCGACACCGGCCTCGCTGAATTGCTGCCGAGCGTCGATGTGGCCCTGTTCGACGAAGCCCATCAGCTGACCGAGGCGGGTGTGCAGTTCCTCGGCACGACGCTCGGCACCTCGCAGCTCGTCGACTTTGCGCGCGACCTGCTGGCCGCCGGCCTGCAGCAGGCTCGCGGTCTTCGGCCGTGGCAGGACCTTGCGGCCGGCTGCGACCGCGCAGCGCGCGACCTGCGGATCGCAGCCGCCGGGCCGCTGCGTGACGTGCGCGGCACGCTGCGCCTGCGCTGGGTCGAACGGTCGGCAGCGGAGGCGTTCGTGCTTGCGCTCGCTCGTGTCGGCGATGCGTGCACAGGCGCTTGCGAGGCCCTGGCAACGGTCGAGGAAATCTCGCCGGATTTCGGCCGCCTCCAGGAACGCGCGCAGCGCTTCGCGACGTTGGCGGAGCGCTTTGCGTCCAGCGTCGCGCCGGGGCAGGTGCGCTGGATCGACGTCTCGTCCCAGCAGGCGCGCCTGGTCGAGTCGCCGCTCGACATCCGCGATGCGCTGCGCGAACAGATGGCGGCGGTGCCGAAGGCCTGGGTCTTCACCTCGGCGACGCTGGGCGACGACGAGCGGTTGTCATGGTTCACCGAATCGGCCGGTCTGGAGGACGCGCGGATCCTGCGGCTCGGCAGTCCGTTCGACTACGCGACGAATGCGCGCCTGCATGTGCCGCGCGCCTTCCCGAAGCCGAACGAAGCGGCGCACCCGGAGCGCGTCGCGGCTTTGGCTGCGCGTTGCGCGCGCGTGCTGGGCGGCCGGACGTTCGTGCTGACGACGACCCTGCGCGCACTGCAGGCGATCGGCGACTTGCTGCGCCGCGAGTTCGAACGCGACGGCGATGCGCTTTCGGTGCTGGTCCAGGGCCAGGGAACGAAGCGGACGCTGCTGCAGCAGTTCCTGGCCGAGCCTCGATCGGTGCTGGTCGGCTCGCAGAGCTTCTGGGAAGGCATCGACGTTCCGGGGAACGCGCTGCAGTGCGTGATCATCGACAAGCTGCCGTTCCCGCCGCCCGGCGATCCGCTGGTCGAGGCGCGCGTCAAGCGGCTGGAGAACGAGGGTCGCAACCCGTTCACCGACTATTTTGTCGCCGAGGCCGCCGTTTCGCTGAAGCAGGGGGCCGGACGGCTGATTCGCCACGAGCTCGACCGCGGCCTGCTGATCGTCTGCGACCCGCGCATGGCGGGAATGAGCTACGGCGCGCGCCTGCGGTCGGCCTTGCCGCCGATGGGCATCCTCGACAGCGAATCGGAAGCGCTCGCCTGGCTCGGCGAACTCGCGACCTGAGGTTTCAGATCGTCACCAGACCTGCCACCAGGGCGTGTTCTTCCTCGCGCCGATCCCGTCCTGGTAGAGGGTCGTGTTCGGATAGTTCTTGTGCAGCACGCGGTCCGCGTCGTCACGCAGCTCGTTGAGACCGAGCTTCTCGTAGCTCTGGACCATGATGAAGAGCGCTTCCTCGGTCGATGGCGAGAACTGGAACTCCTGCACCGTCTGCTGGGCCCGGTTTGCGGCCGCCACGTAGGCCCCGCGCCGGAAGTAGTAGCGCGCGACATGCACCTCGTAAGCCGCCAGCGAGTTGACGATGTAGTTCATGCGCGTGCGCGCATCGTCGGCGTAGTTCGATTGCGGAAACTGCTCGATGAGCTGCTTGAACGATTCGTATGAATCGCGCGAAGCCTGCTGGTCCCGCTCCGAGAGGTCCTGACGCGTGAAGCTGCCGAAGATGCCCAGGTTGTCGTTGAAGTTGACCAGCCCTTTCAGGTACAGCGCGTAGTCGAATGCAGGGCTGGTCGGGTGCAGCTTGATGAAGCGGTCGAGGATCGACAACGCCTGCGCCTTCTCGTTGGTGCGGTACATGATGTAGGCCCGCTCGATCTGCGCCTGCTGCGCCAGCACGCTGCCGGCTGCCCGGCCTTCGAGGCGCTCGTACAGCTTGGCCGCCCGTTCGTAATTGCCGGCCGACGCCTCTTCCTTCGCTTCGGAGTAGAGGCGTTCCGTCGTCCATTGCGCGGTATCGTCTTTCGGCGTCGTGTTGCAGCCGACGAGTGCGAACGCGATCAGCAGCATGGCTGCGATCCGGGTCGCCGGACGGCGCAAAGGTGTCATCGAATTCATGTCGTTTTCGAGCGCCGCAACGGCTGCAAACTGCCCCGGAAAGAAGCGCGAATTATATGGTCGAGCCCTCTGCAGAAAGTCCGGCCGACGGGTCCGAGTCCGGGGAGCCGGACGACGCCGCCGAGCCCTCGGGCATTGCCGTCGAGCGGCGAACCGCCCAGGTGCCGGCAGCGCTGCACGGACAGCGTCTCGACCGCGCACTGGTCGCGATCGCGCCCGAGTTCTCGCGCAATCACCTGCAGTCGTTGATCGAGCACGGTCATGTCGCCATCGATGCGCAGATCGAGACAACGCCGGCGCGCCGGGTGCGGGCGGGCCAGCGGATCGAGGTGGCGCTCGAGCCGACCGCCGAAACCCGGGCGTTCCGGGCCGAGCCGATGGCGCTCGACTTCGTCCATGAAGACGCGGAGGTGCTGGTCGTGAACAAGCCGGCCGGGCTCGTCGTGCACCCGGCCGCCGGCAACTGGTCGGGCACGCTGCTCAACGGTCTGCTCGCCCACGTCAAGGGAGCGGCCGCGCTGCCGCGGGCCGGGATCGTGCACCGGCTCGACAAGGACACCTCCGGGCTGCTGGTGGTCGGCAAGACGCTGACCGCGGTGACGGCACTGACCCGTGCGATCGCCGCACGCGAGGTGCATCGCGAGTACCTCGCGATCGCCCACGGCGAAGTCGCACACGACGTCTTCGAGGTCGCCGACCCGATCGGACGCGATCCGGCGTCCCGGGTCCGAATGGCGATCGTCGGATCCGGGAAGCCGGCCCGAACGGATGTCCGTTGCCTCGCGCGGGGCGACGGCTGCTCGTTGCTCAGCTGCCGCCTGCACACCGGCCGGACGCATCAGATCCGGGTGCACCTCGCTTCGCGCGGGCACCCGTTGGTGGCTGACGCGACATACGGTGGCCGTCCGGCGCTCGGCATGCACCGGCAGGCCCTCCATGCGGTTCGCCTGGCCTTCGCGCACCCCTCCTCGAGCGGCCGAACCGTCTCGTTCGAAGCCTCGCCACCGGCAGATTTCGCCGCTGCCCTCGAGGCGATGATGGGCTCATCCGCAACACGGTGACCCGGATCGCGGCGGCTTCGGTACAATCGCGCATTCCTTCCTGGCACGAGTCGATGCGGCCTCAGATAGTCTGACCGCCCGTGGACCGATAAGGCCATCAAGAAGTGAGCAGGACCTTCGGGTCCGCTAGCAGGGTCGACGCCGATGCGTCGCCACTCCACCGGTCGCCAAGTGCCCGAAACGGGCCACACCGAGGGTCGCACCCCGGCGCAGTCGAAATACAAGACGCCGACACCAACCGGATCGATCCCGTCGAGGACGTAGCCGAACGACATGAACACCCTGGATGCCAAACGCGTCCTCGAGACCGCGCTGATCTGCGCCAGCCAGCCGCTGCCGATGCGCGACATGCGGACCCTGTTCGACGATGCGATCGGCGCGGACACGCTTCGGTCGCTGCTCGACGACATCGCCCGCGACTGCGAGGGGCGCGGCATCGAGCTGGTCGCGCTGGCCAGCGGCTGGCGCCTGCAGAGCCGGCCCGAGATGCGCGAATACCTCGCGCGCCTGAATCCCGAGCGGCCGCCGCGCTACTCGCGTGCATTGATGGAGACGCTCGCGATCATTGCGTACCGGCAGCCGGTCACGCGTGGCGACATCGAGGACATCCGGGGCGTCGCGGTGGCCAGCCAGACGATCAAGCAGCTCGAGGATCGCGGCTGGGTCGAGTCGATCGGCTACCGCGAGGCGCCGGGCCGCCCCGCGCTGCTGGCCACGACGCGGCAGTTCCTCGACGACCTCGGCCTGCAGACGCTGGATCAGTTGCCGCTCCTCGACGGTGACGGTTCGACCGCCCCGTCCGCTGCCGTGCTTCCCGGGCAGCCGTCGCTGCTCGACCTGGTCGGCGACACGGTCGATATCGCTCCGGAGTCCACCGACGACTCGGCCCTCTCCATTTCGTCCGAGCTCGATCCCCCGATCAACGCCGCCCCGTTGGAACCTCACGCATGAACGAATCCGTCAAGTCGACGTCTCTTCCACCGTCCGAAGACGCGTTCGCTGCCGCCGATCCGGCGCCGAGCGCAAAGCCGGTCAGGCGCCGCCGTGCCGCCGCAGCCGCCGAGCCGACGGGGGACGCGCAAACCCCTGCGGTGGACCAGGCCGCACAGGGCGACGGGACGGCGATCGAGAGCCGGCCCGCTGTCGAAGGGGACGTCGATGGCGCGGCCGCGGCCCCGAAGGTGCGCCGACGGCGCACTCCGGCCCCGACGGTCGAGGCGCCCTCTCAGGAAGTCACCGAGGGGCGCTCGGGTTCAGGCCTCGAACTGACGCCTTCAGAACCCCCGACCGGCGCAAGCGCGACTCCCATGGCGGCAAGCGAGCGTCCGGTCGCCGCAAGCGAGCCGGTGGCGGCCGGTGTCCCGCCCGCTCATCACGGAGCGTCTGTCGCGGGCACGGCGGTGTCTGCAATGTCCACGCCGGCGTCGCCGGATGCCGAGGCGCCGTCAGGCGTGGCCGGATCGAACGCCGAAGGCGACGTCAACGACGGCCCGCGACAGAACGAGTTCGGCAGCGGCGATCGAAGCGACCGGGGTCGGCGGCGTGGCCGCCGCGATCGCCATCGTGGCGATCGAAACGAGCCGGGCGCGGCGGATCTCGGCTTCGCAGACGACGATGCGTCTGATGACGCCGAAGCGGACGCGATACCGCGCTTGCCGCCGGCCGAGGTCGGGGAAGTCTTCGCCCACGTCGTATCCGGCACTTTCGACGCGGAGGCCGATGTGCCCGAAGGCAGCGAGCCGCCGAAGCGCGTGCTGGCGCCCGATCCGGAAGCGCCGAAGCTGCACAAGGTTCTGGCCCAGGCCGGCATCGGGTCGCGGCGAGACATGGAAGACCTGATCCTCGACGGCCGCATCACCGTCAACGGCGAACCGGCCCACATCGGCCAGCGCATCTCGTTCGGCGATCAGGTGAAGGTCGGGGGCAAGCCGGTGCGGCTCCGCATCGTGCCGCCGCCGCCGCGCATCCTCGCGTATCACAAACCGGTCGGTGAGATCGTCACGCACGACGATCCGCAGCACCGGCCCACGGTGTTCCGGCGCCTGCCCCGCCTGCCGCAAGGCAAGTGGCAGTCGGTCGGGCGGCTCGACATCAACACCGAAGGGCTGCTGCTGTTCACGAACTCCGGCGGTCTCGCCAACCAGCTGACCCACCCCCGCTTCGGCGTCGAGCGGGAGTACGCGGTGCGCGTGCTCGGAACGTTGACCGACGAGGCGCGCGAAGAGCTGCTCGGCGGCGTCGACATCGACGGCCAAAGGGCCGCGTTCCGCTCGATCGAGGACGGCGGCGGCGACGGTGCGAATCACTGGTACCGGGTCGTGATCACCGAGGGCCGCAACCGTGAGGTGCGCAAGCTGTTCGACGCCGTCGGGCTGACGGTCAGCCGCCTGATCCGGATTCGCTACGGAACCGTCGTGCTGCCGCACGGGTTGAAGCGCGGCGTGTGGGTCGATCTTGCCGAAGCCGATGTGCGCGCGATCCGACGCCTGGCGTCGGGCGATGGCGGCGCCCGCGACGGCGGCCAGCGCGACAACCGCCGCGCCGACGACCGCGGGAGCAACCAGCAGAAAAACCGCAATGACCGCCCGGGCGGCCGCAACGAGCGCAATCGCCATCCGAACGGGCCGCGCGGGCCGCGTCAGGACAGCCCGCCGATGCAGACGGCGGCGCCCGAACCCGAACGGGAGTATGTCAGCGACTTCGACGCCGACCTGCCGCCGGATCCGACGACGATTCCCAATCCGCTCGAGCAGACGTTCGACAAGCGCTTCGTGCAGAACCCGCGCCACCCGGCCGGTGGACGAGGCTTTTCCCGCGGCGGTGGCGGCTTCGGCGCCGGCGGCAGCGGCCAAGGCGGAGCACCGCATCGGGGCCCCGGCCCGAAGCAGCCGGACCCGCTGCAGACGTCGGTCGGCTACATCGGCGCCGACGCCTTCCACCGCAAAGGACGGGGCGGGGGCGGCAACCGAGGCGGGGGTGGCGGGTTCGGTGGCGGCGGAAAG
>JADMIO011054772.1_pt1 | contig 39451 bp, 45 predicted proteins | sample 8958161 | NCBI WGS metagenome assembly JADMIO01 (sample SAMN16585339, study PRJNA669376) | soil metagenome | isolation source: Crop rotation soil | place: USA: Cullars Rotation, Alabama | collected 2011 | reverse complement strand
GCCGCGACTTCAAGTCACGTGAATTCCAAGCTTCGGATCCCACTGTGCTGGAAAGCGAGCTTCTGCACCGAAGCGAAGTCGCGCGTGGTGAGCTGCTTGGTGCGCTCCCAGGTCTTTTCCGCGAGCTGCGTATTCGCCTCGGCGGCCGCCAATGCCGCGCGGCGCGAGGCGACGACTTCGGCACGTGTGCCGACCTCGATGCGCTTGAGGTCGGCCATGGCGACGGAAGCTGCCGCTTCCGCCTCCTTGAGGCGGGTCAGCAGTTCGGGATTGTCGATCTTCACCAGGATTTGGCCGGCCGTGACGTTGTCGCCGCGATCCACCGGGAGCTGCAGCACGCGGCCGTCGACGCGGGCGGCAATGTCGATGCGGGTACCATCGGCCTCGCCCTGCACCAGCAGGGGCTGCGGCCGCACGAGATACCACAGGGAGATAGCCACGATCACCACGATGGTGGCCGCCACGATGATGGCCGGGGCACGCGATGGTGCGGGTGGCGATGGTGCCGGAGGCGGATCGCTCTCCGGCCTGGTCTCGCTGGACGATTCGGTCATGGCCTCACCCTCACGCTTCGACCGACAATACTATCGCGCCGCGCTCTGGCTAAGCCCGCATCCGGTCCCACCAGTCACGCGTGCGATACCAGGTGCCGACCAGAGGCAATATCCATTCCGGATTGCCGTTGTAGAGCGGCACGGTCGGGAAAGGCTGACTGTCAAAAGCGTTGACCGGCGCATTCGAGCCGCCGGCGATCTTGCGCGCCGTCTGAAATCCCAGATAGCTCATCATCGCCACGCCCGAGCCGTTGCAGGCCATCAGGTAGTGCATGCCCTGCTCCATGCCCATGTGCGGCAGGAAATCGAAGGCGAAGGCGACGTTGCCGGTCCAGGCGTGGGTGACCTTGACGCCCTTGAGCTGCGGCCAGCGCTCGAGCATGTAGCCGTGCAGCACCGGCGCGCTGACCTCGGGCGCCACCTGGGTGAAGCGGGCGCGGCCGCCGAAGATCACGCGCTTGTTGTCGGGCGACTGCCGGTAGTAGCAGAGCACCCGCTTGGTATCGCTCACCACGCGGTTCTTGGGGATCAGGCTTTGGACCAGGTCCTCGGGCAGTTCCTCGGTGGCGATGATGTGACTCGCCACCGGCACCAGTCGGCGGCGCAGCGTCGGTGTGAGATCGGTGGTGTAGCCGTTGGTCGCGATCACCACCTCGCGCGCCTCGATCGGGCCCTTGTTCGTGAGGACACGAAATCCACCCGGCTTGCGTTCGATGCTCTCGGCGTCGCACTGCGCGCAGAGTTTCGCGCCGGCGCGGTGCGCTGCCTTCAGCAGGCCGCCATAGTAGAGCGCGGGGTGAAGCAGGCCGGTGCGCTCGACCACCATACCGCCGTAGTAATAGTCCGAGGCGATCTCCTCGCGCTGCTTTTCGCGCGGCACCATGTAGGTGCCAAGCGCGGCGCCGTCATTGTAGGTGCCGACCTTGGCCGCCTGCTCGGCGTAGTGGCGCGGCGTGTAGGCGCCGCTGAAGCGGCCGTTCATGCGCCAGTGGCACTCGATGCCCTCGCGCTGGATCACGGTCTCGACCTGGCTGAGCGAATCGGCGGCGTCGGCCAGCCGGCGCTGCATGATCTGCTTCCACGCCTCGGGGCTACCGCCGACTCCCTTGCCGGAAAAGCCCTTGCCCAGGGTCGTGCCGCCGCTGACACCGCCGCCATTGCGCGTCGAGGCGCCGACGCCGAAGTCGCCGCGTTCCAGCACCGTGACTTCGATGCCCGAGCGCACCAGCTCGAGCGCCGTCGACAGGCCGCCATAGCCCGCGCCCACCACCACGACGTCGCTCCGGAGCGGCGGGTCCTGGCTCAGCTCATTGTTGGGGTGCCACCATTCCCACCACCACGGCATGCTCTTGAAGTCTTTGTGGAAGACGCTGTCGGCCATGGCGCAATCGTAGCACGCAAAGAAAAGGCCCGACTGGTCTTTGACCAGCGGGCCCTTCCCTTTTTGCGCCCGTGGCGCCGACGCACTACGGCGTCGTATTAGGGCGTCGTGTTGTGCGGCGAGATCACACAACCCTGGGCGTTGATGCGATGGCCGCGCCCGTCATAGCGGAAGCCGTATTCGTCGCGCATCGCCTCGCGATGGCCGCAGCGGTTGGACTGCCAGTTCATCTCGGCCTGCTGCGGCTGAGCCGGCTGCAGACCCGGTGCCTCGCGCTGATAGTCGCCCGGACTGGGCTGCGGCGGCGAGCTGATCATCTGGGCGCTCGCCACGCCGGCAACGCCGACCAAGGCAAGCGAAAGCAGGGAAAGTCGGATCATTTTGTTCCTCCTGAAGCAATGATCAGACAGGTAACGCACTCGCGCCGACCGCCGTTGCAGGACGAAAACCGCTATCGCCGCCTTTCCAACACAAACTCATATCGGCTGCGTTCGGAACCCGGCATAGTCGACGGGCGATGCCGATCACCTTGTCCGAAAATTTCCGCGCGCTGTTCTACTCGCCGTTCTATGCCGCCTACGCGACGGGCGCCTTCAAGGACGCCGGCGTCGAGGTGGCGCTGAAACCCTCGCCCAGCCCGCCGGCGGCGGCGAAGGCGTTGCGCACGGGCGAGGTCGACGTCATGTGGGGAGGGCCGCTGCGCGTCATGATGGTGCACGACCAGGACGGAAGGGGGCAGGAGCCCGGCGCCGACCTCGTCTGCTTCTGCGATGTCGTGGCGCGCGATCCGTTCTTCATCATCGGCGCCCAGCCGCGGCCGCAGTTCAAGTTCGCCGACCTGGTCGGGCTGAGATTCGCCACCGTCTCGGAAGTGCCGACGCCGTGGATCTGCCAGGCCGACGACATCAGGCGCGCCGGCATCGATCCCGACCGCCTCGACCGGGTCAGCGACCGCACCATGGACCAGAATGAAATGGACCTGCGTGCGGGCAAGCTCGATGCCATCCAGGTGTTCCAGCCCTATGCCGAGCAGCTGATCGCCTCGGGCGCAGGCCACGTCTGGTACGCCGCCGCCACGCGCGGCCTCACTGCCTACACCACCCTGGTGACGCGGCGGCCGACGCTGGCCGCACGCGGCGAGGAGCTGCTGGCGATGACGCGCGCCATCCATCGCACGCTCGGCTGGTTCAAGGCGACGCCGGCCCAGGAGATCGTGCGCGCCGTGAAGCAATTCTTCCCCGACGTCGATCCTGAAATTTTCGCCGCCGCCATCGAGCGCTACCGCGCGCTCAACTTGTGGGGCTCCGATCCGGTGATCCAACGCGAAGGCTACGACCGCCTGCATGCGGCGATGCGTGCGGCCGGCGCGCTCAAGCGCGATATCGCCTTCGATGCCTGCGTCGACACGGCGCTGGCCAAAAGAGCAATCGCCTCGCCTCTGTCAGGCAGCTGACGCAACCCGGCTTCTCGGCGGGTCGTTTTCTTTCCAGCGGCAGCCATGTCGGCTGTCGTTTAACGTACGTTGGAGGGAAGCACGGTCATGAACCAGCAGAACAACAACCAGAATCCGTCGCAGCAGCAGCGTGAGCAGCAACAGCGCGAACAGCAGCAGCGTGAACAGCAGCAGCGCGAGCGTCAGAACCAGCAGCCTGGCCAGAAGCCGGGCATGCCGGGTCAGAAGCCCGGCCAGCCGCAGCACAACAGCGACAAGGACAAGTAGGTCCTGGTCGCCCTGACAGAGGAATGCCCGCCACCCGGCGGGCATTTCTTTCCGCCGCGCCGGAGCCATCGATCATGAACAAGCCCGACCGTCCCGCCGATCCCGTGCCACCCGTGCCGCCGGTTCCCGGCAAGGCAGATCCCATTCCGCCGGAGATGCCGGTGCCGGGAACGCCCGAGCCCGAGATCATGCCGACACCAACACCGCATCCACCGGCACCGCCGACAGCTTGAGCCTCAAGTGCGGTCGTCGTCCTTGATGCCGGCCTTGCCGTAGAGCCAGCGGTCGAGAGCGAGGCCCAAGCTCAGCACGAGCAGGACCAGCACGGTGGCGATGAGTGCCAGGTCGTAGGCGCCCATGCCGCATAGCACGCCGATGCCGGTGGTGACCCAGAGCGAGGACGCCGTCACCAGGTGATAGACCTGCATGCCGGTCGATCCGCGCAGGATGACTCCGGCGCCCAGAAAGCCGATGCCGGCAACGATGCCCTGGATGACGCGGCTCATGGCGTCGGGATGGGCGCCGCCGATATGCATGCCGCTGCCGGCAATCATCAGGATCGCGGCGCCCAACGACACCAGAGCGTGGGCGCGAATGCCGGTCGGCTTGCCGTGGACGTCGCGATTGAAGCCGATGGCGCCGCCCAGCACGACGGCGGCCGCCATCCGGAGAGCGGTTTCAACGGTGATGTCCATCTCGCAACCTGTTGAACCCTCTACTCCTTGACGGCCGGGGTCAACGATCCATGATCGAAGGCGCATCAACTCCGGGAGAAACCCGAATGAACCTCGAAGCCCTCGGCGCGGCCTGGGCGCCGCGCTTGCTCAGCGTGCGGCGCATCATGTCGGGCCTGCTGCTGCTGGAGCACGGCACCGCCAAGTGGCTGAAGTTTCCCGCCGGCGCCTATCCGCCGACCTTCAACCTGAACTCGATGGGCGGCTACGCGGGAGTCATCGAGCTGGTCGGCGGCATCCTGCTGGTGCTCGGCCTGTTCACCCGCCCGGCCGCGTTCATCGCCTCGGGCATGTGCGCGGTCGGCTATTTCCTTGTCCATGCGCCCGGCGGCTTTTTCCCGATCCTCAACAAGGGCGAGACGATCGCGCTCTACTGCTTCGTGTTCCTCTATATCGCCGCTGCCGGCCCCGGCCCCTGGAGCATCGACGCTGCGCGCAAGAAGTAGCCGCCGCCGCTTCGCCGCCCTCGCCGCATCGGCGCTCTTCGCGCCGGCGGTGGCGCGGGCGCAGGCCGCGTGGAAGGCCGACAAGCCGATCACGATCTACAATCCGTTCGCGGCCGGCGGCGGCACCGATGTGCATCTCCGCCTGCTCGGCGAGACAGCCGGGCCGATCCTCGGCCAGCCGATCCTGGTCGACGCCAAGCCGGGCGCCGCCGGAACGCTCGCGCCGGCGCTGCTGCTGAACGCCAAGCCGGACGGCCACACGCTCGCCTGCATGAGCATCAACAGCCTGCGCTATCCGCACTACCAGCCGACCAACTGGAACCCGATCCGCGACTTCACTTACATCGTCGGCCTGTCGGGCTACACCATCGGCATCGTGGTGCGCGCCGATGCGCCGTGGCAGACGCTCGACGAGCTGATCGCCGCGGCGAAGAAGGAGCCCGACAAGTACAACTATGCCACCTCGGGCATCGGCGGCACCGGCCAGCTCACCATGATCGAGGTCGAGCAGACCACCGGCGCCCGGTTCGCCCATGTGCCCTACAAGGGCACGGCCGAGTGGACGCAGGCGCTGCTGGCGGGCGACGTCCATTTCATCTGCGACGGCGCGCAATGGGCGCCGATGGTCGATGCCGGAAAATTCCGCATCCTCGCCATGGCGACCGAGCAGCGCATCGCCAAGTACAAGGACGTGCCGACGCTCAGCGAGCGCGGCATCAAGGTGGTCGGCCACAGCCCCTACGGCCTGGTCGGGCCGAAGGACCTGGCCCCGAACATCGTCGAGGCAGTGCATCTTGCCTTCAAGAAGGCGATGGCCGATCCGCGTGTCGATACGCTGCTCGACTCCTATATCCAGGCACCGTGGTACAAGAGCCCGGCTGAGTACCGCGCCTTTGCCGAGACCTACTTCGTCGAGGTGAAGCCGCTGTTGATCAAGGCGGGGCTCGCCAAGAACTGAGGAGATTCGAGATGGCGTTGAAACGCGTGGCGCTGGAGATCGGCATGGGCACCGACATACGCGGCGGCGACTACACCAAGGCGGCGGTGCGCGCGCTCCGGGACGCGCTGTGGCACAACTCGCTCACCGTCGCGTCCGCGGTCGGCAAGTCGAGCGACGACATGCAGGTCGAGGTGCTGATCGGCGTGCCGCAACCCGACAAGGTCGACAAGGCCGAGGTGCTGAAGGTGCTGCCGCATGGCACCGGCACGGTGAAGGTGATGCAGGGCGGACTGGAAATCATGAACGAAGCCGGCACCGACAAGACGGTGATCGCCCAGGCCGCCGCCATCGTGCGGCTGGACCTGTAGGAGGACGCCATGGCCCAGAAACGCGTGATCCTCGAGCTCGGCACCGGCAACGACCTGCATGGCGGCGACTACACCAAGGCGGCGTTGCGTGCCGTGCAGGACGCTCTGCACCATTCATCGCTCGCCATGCTGCGGGCGCTCAAGGTCAACCCCAAGACCAGCATGTTCGTGAACGTCACGATCGGCGTGCAGCAGCCCGACAAGGTCGACCTCGAGAAGGTGAAGGCCTCGCTGCCGCACGGCATCGTCACGGTGAAGGCGGTCAAGGGCGGCCTCGACATCGCCGACCCGGAGAACAACGATCCGGCAGTGATCGCCAGCGCCGCCGTCGAGGTCAAGCTGGAGCTCGGCTGACCGATCTAGGCGCGCCTGCGAGCAACCAGCACCAATCCAAGGCCGACAGCGACGGCTACGATGCCGGCGATGGTCGGGATGGGGATGACCCTCTCCTGCTCCTGCGTGATCTTGATCGGGCCGGCATCCAGCACCGTCTTGTGCTCGGTGAACGACACGTTGGCGACCACCAGGCCGATGACGCCGAACACGATCAGCAGGATGCCCAGCAGAGCCATGGGTTTCATGTCGTCGCAAACGCACCCGACGCGCTAAGGTTCCCACGAGGGACGATCGATGGCGCGAGCGAAACGGAAACAGCCGCAGCCCAACCGGGGCGGCATGGCGTTCGGCCGCAACCTGATGGTGCTGGCTGGCCTGATCTTCGCGCTCGGCGCCTACGGCACGGTGCAGGGCGCCCTGACGCTCGGCTGGCCGCGCGCCGAGGCGACCGTCATTACCGCCGATCTCGCCCGCCAGATCATGACGACGCGCGACTCCGACGGCCGCTCGCGCGAGGAAAGCTGGAACAGCTTTCACGTGCTTTATCGCTACACCGTCGACGGGCGTGACTACGCCGCGGGCGGTGTCGAGCCCTGGGACTTTGGCATGCAGAACTCGGCCGGCGCGGCGAAGATGAGCGAGCGTCATCCGCCCGGCTCGATCGCCAAGGTGGCGTACGATCCCAGCAACCCGGCGGTCGCCTTTCTCGAACCTGGCCCCAGCTCGTTCGCGCTGGCGCTCCTCGCCATCGGCGCGATCATGGGGCTGAGCGGCTTCTGGGTGCGCCGCAAGGCGTCGCAGGGCATCGGCACGATGAACGACGAGGGCGCCACCGACCCTACGTCCTGACCAGGAGCTTCAGGCCCTGCTCGAGGGTGGCGCGGGCGCGGGCCGCCAGCGCCGCATCGTCGGCGCTGCTCACCGGATGCTCGATCTGGACGAAGCCATAGCCCGGCATGCCGAGCACGCGGCTCATCAGCTCGGCGGCGCTGGCGAAGCGTGTCGTCATCACGCCGATGGCGGGGACGCCCTGGCGTTCAGCGGTGACGGCGTCGTGCAGACTGCACGATGAGCAGCTGCCTCAATCCCCGATGCCGGAGATGACGGCGTCCCACTGCTTGATCTCGTCGGCGATGTGCTTGTCGGCCGGCGCGCTGTAGTTGGTCTTGGTGCGGCTCACCACCTTGGCCACGCCATGCTCCTCGCGCAGCAGGCGGTCGAGATGGGCGAAGAAGCCCTTGGTGCCTTCCTTGCCGTTGGAGATGAAGCCGATCGTCTTGCCCTTGAGCGTCGGCAGGCGCGGCGCGAGCTTGCCGGTGGCGGCAGCTTCGCCCGCGGTGGGATCGAGGACGCGGATGGTCATGGCACGCTTCTCCTATTTCCTTGGCCTACTTCTTGGGCGGCTCGCAGTCGACGCAGGCGCCGATCGGCAGGGTGACGGCGTGGCTCTTGTTGCCGAGCCAGGGCGGGATCACCGCGCCGAAGCCGCCGGCCGGCCCGCCGGCGGCGATCACCAGCAGATGGTCGGGCGAGGCGAGCGCCGGATAGACCCGATCGCCCTTCTCGCGCACCACGGCACCCTTGCCAACCTCGGCCCATTCGCGGCGGTGGATGCGGGCGCGTTCATGGATGAAGTTGGCGATGTCGCTCTTGCTCCAGTTGGCCGCCTGCAAGTGCTCCCGCAACTGCTTGGGAATGATCAGCGCGTAGTTGCCGGGATGAATCGAGTAGTGCCGCAGGTTGGCCCGCATGTCGGCGGCGAAAGTCTCCAGGATCTCCTCGGGCTTGGTCGTCCATTCGTTCATGATCTGGCGCGGCGCGCCTGCCGCCATCACCGTGACCGCCGAGGCCGCGCGCTCGATCCCGCGCTGCTCTGACAGCGACTTCCAGGTCGTGTCCTCCTCGTCCTCGGCGATGCAGTAGCTGAACTTGCCGGGATGCCCCAGGGTCGAGCGGTCGATCTGGCCGGGCCGGGCATCGAGCAGATTGATCAGGCAGAGGCGGATGGCGCGGCCGATCACCGACGTCGCGCGGTCGCTGTTACCCAGCACATTGAAGGTGCCGCACGCGCCGATCTCCTGACGGATCGGGCCGTTCAGCACGACCAGGATGGCGCAGCCGCCGGTGCTGGCGGTGGCGCCATGGATCAGGAACGGCTCCTGCATCATCGCCGTCCAGGCGGTCAGCACGACCGGGAAATGCATCGGCAGGCAGCCCGCCATCACGGCATTGACTGCGATCTTCTCGGCGGTGATGGCGAGCCCCCGCACCGGCTCGATGCCGATCAGCTGGTCGGGCGGCATCATCGCCCAGTCTAGGCAGGCTTGAACGGCGTCTTCCGTCGGCGGCACGATCGGCAGGCCGTCGGTCCAGCCATTGCTGTGATAGAGCTCCTGGACGGCGGCGAAGTCAGCGGCTTCGTAGGTCTTGGAATCGAGCGGCATGCCTCACCCTACGCTATCTGTTGAATAAATTACCGACCGGCTTGCGCCGAAGATAGCGATCGGTCGAAGCCCGTCCGCGACCGTCCATCCCTTCGTGGACTCCCAACTCTTTGATGGGTCGAGGTTTTCCGCCGAAAGTCCAAGAATCCAACCCCTCCCCCTCCCCTCAGGCGTGTTCTCTTGCGGGGACCGACCGGCGGAAATGCCGGAAAGTCGGCTCGAAGCTGGCGGATTTTCGAACGTGCTGTTCATCTTGGGAAAGACTATACGATATTCGTTGTAATATATCTACTAAAACCGGTCTTAGCCCATGATGCGCCGTGCGCGAGACGAATTGCGCTTTGTCCTCAGTCCCCCGATACCGCCTATAGTGGCGGCATGACGGGAGGGGGCACGACGGCCGTCTATCGCGTGGCGGCGGTGTCGCTATGGGCGCTGGCGATCTGGCACAGCTGGCTGTCGCGCGCGCTGTTCGTCGATGGCGGCCCCACCCTCGTCGTGATGATGCACAACGGCGGCTATGCGCTGATCTGGGACGCCCGCCAGACACTGACCGCGGTCACCCAGGCGCCGGCCGCGCTCGCCCTGAAGCTGGGAGTCACCGACAGCCATCTGCTGGCCCGCCTGCTGTCGGTCGGCCTGTTTTTCGTGCCCACCGCCTACTATCACGCGAGCCTGTGGCGCGCCCGCCGCGATCCGGCGCTGCTGGGTGCCGTCCTGCTCGCCATCGCGGTGGTCTTTCTGCCGACCTCGTTCTTCATCGTCGGCGAGTACAACACGCTCTTCGCCGCCGTGCTGTTCGCGGCGGTCATGCTGGCGACGGCCGACCGGCCGACGGTCGGCGACAGCCTCCTTTTGATCGCAACAGGCCTGATGCTGCTGCGCTCCTACGAGACCATGGTGGTGTTCGGCCTGCTGGTCGCCGGCCTGGTCGTCTGGCGCCTCAAGCGCTCCGGCCGGCGCGACATCGGCTCGCTGCTGTATGGGCTGGCGGCCCTCCTTTTCCTGGCGTCGGCCGCCCTGACGCTGCAATCGATGCAGGTCTGGCACGACGACCCGAACCACGTGCACGAGACGCTGGCCGGCATCGGCTTGTTCTGGACGAACCTGCAGTTCGTGCTGCCGGTCAGCGCCCTGCTGATCGTGGCCGTGGTCGGACTGATCGCGCCGCGCTCCCTCGAATCGCTGCGGCCATATCTCGTGCCCGGCTTGCTGCTTGCCCTGCTCGCCCTCACTCCGCTGCTGTGGCTGGGCGACGGCACGCTCAGGCCCTACCCCAAAGGCCACTACCATTCGCGCGTGGTGGCCAGCCTGGTGATGGCGGCCATCGTGATCACGATCTGGCTCTATGCGCTGCGACCGGCCTGGGCACCGAAGGCGCTCGAGGTGCTGGCGTGGCCGGCCAACGGCCGGCGGCTGATGCTGTTCGGCCTTGCCGCCTATCTTGCCGCGATGCCGGCAGACATCGTGCTGAGCGAGCTGTGGCGGCGCAGCGTCAGGGTCTTTCAAGCGACCATCGCCGCACGGCCCGGCCTCATCCCGGTCGAGGAGACAGCGTTCAGCCGCGAGCCGTACCAGCACCTGATCGAGAACTGGACCCTGGTGAGCCACAGCCTGGCGCTACGGCACAGCCCGAGCGATGGCGTCATCGTGCCGCCGCGCGGCTTTCCCCATTGGGCGTTCAAGGACGCGGGCACCTGGGGCAAGGACATCGAGCGCTTCCGCTGGGACGACGGCCGCTGATGGATTGGATCGACTTTCTCGCTTTAGCCGCCGTCGCCGTCTACCTCTTCACCTGGCGCGGCTTTGGCCCCATCGGTCAGCCCAAAAACCCGCCTTTCCCGATCTGGCCGCAGGTCTGGGAGTACGTCCGACGGAAGTTGTGGTCGAGCTAAGCGGCGAGCATGCGCTCGCGATTGCGCTCACGCAGGATCGGCATCACCCATTTGCCGAAGCGCTCGGCTTCCTCGTCGTGCAGGTAGCCTGACAGGCAGAACGAGTGGCAGCCGAGATCGATGAAATCCTGCAGCGTCTCGGCGCATTGCTCGGGCGTGCCGACCACGGCGATGCCAGCACCCGGCCGCACCTTGGTGATGCCGGTGAACAGGTTGCGCTCGATGACCTCGCCGGTGGCAGCCAGCTCGCGCACGCGGCGATTGGCTTCCGAGGTGGCGAAGCGCTCCTTCACGAATGCCTTCTGCGACTCGCTGGCGTGGCCGACCAGCTCGTGGGCGAACTCCCACGCCTCTTCCTCTGTCTCGCGGCAGACGATCTGCAGGCGCATGCCGAAGCCGATGTCGTTCTCGCGGCCGTGCTTCGTGGCCATGCCGCGGATCACCGCCATGTTCTCCCTGATGCGCTGGTAGGTGTCGCCCCAGAACAGGTGCACGTCGGAGTGCTTGGCCGAAATCTCCCACGCCTGCTGACTGCCGCCGCCGAGATAGAACCGGGGATGCGGCTTCTGCAGCGGATGCGGCCGGATCTGCGCCTTGTCGAGCTTGTAGAACTTGCCGTCGTGGGTGACCGACGGCTCGGTCCACAGCCGCTTCAGGAGCGTCACCTCCTCGTCCATGATCTCGTAGCGCTCTTCCTTGGCCCACCTGATGCCTTCCGAGGCGTTCTCGGCCTCGCTTTGGCCGGCGATCAGGTTGACGCAGATTCGGCCGCCCGAGAGCTGATCGAACGCCGCGATCATTTTCGCCAGCAGCACCGGGTTGATGTAGGACGGCCGCGCCGCCACCAGCATGCGGATACGCTTGGAGCGCGCCACCATCATCGCCGAACTGATCCACGCCTCCCAGCAGGCGGTCTGCACCGGCACCAGCATGTACTCGAAGCCCGCCGCCTCGGCCGCCGCCGTCACCTTGTCGAACAGGTCGAGCGAGGGCGGCACCTGCGCGCTCGCCAGCCCGTAGGCCGTGGTGTCGCCCGCGGTCGGCAGGAACCAGCCGAATTCGAGTTTGCGCATGATCGCAGTCTAGTGCCTATTGCCGGGCAGCACACGCATTCGGGGGATCGGGGTCATGCTCCAGCACGGCAGGCGGCCAACCATCGCATCGCGGCACGGCGTCGTGGCCGCGGCGCATCCCTTGGCAGCAGCGGCCGGCGCCCGCATCCTCAGCAACGACGGCACCGCGTTCGATGCCGCGGCTGCGACGGCGGCAACGCTCAATGTCGTAGAACCCTACATGTCTGGCCTGGCCGGACGCGGCGTGGCGACCTGCTACATCGCGAGTGAGCGGCGGGTGCGCACGCTCGATTTCGTGGCGCCGATCCCGCAGAAATTCCCGATCGACAAGCTCAGCCAGCGCGAGCAGGTGCTGCGCGGCCCACTGGGCGTCGGCGCACCGGGCAATCTCGCCGGCTGGTGCGAGCTGATGCAGAGCTACGGCCGCAAGAAGCTGCCCGAGCTGTTCGCGCCGGCGATCGCCGTCGCGCGCGACGGCTTTCAGCTGATCGAATTCAATCTGGAGGAGATCGGCAGCGTCGGCACCGAGATCGCCAACCACAAGGCGCTTTATCCAGAATGGTCGCGCGTCTACACGGCGGGCCAGGGTACCGTATCCGCCGGCTTCGTGCTGAAGCAGCCCGACCTCGCCCGCACGCTCGAGGCGCTGGCCGCCGAAGGACCCGGCCTGCTCTATGGCGGCGCGCTCGGCCAGAAGATCCTCGACCGCCTGAACGAGCTGGGCGGCTGCCTCACCATGGACGACTTCCGCGCGGTCAAGCTCAAGTGGACCGATCCGGTGACCGTGAGCTACCGCGGCCACACCGTGAACGTGCCGCCGCCGCCCTGCGAGGGCTATCAGTACTTGCTGACCTTGCGCATCCTCGAGGGCTTCGACCTTGCGAAGATGAAGCGCAATTCGACCGAGCACGTCGACACCGTGCTGCGTGCCATTCGACTGGCCGCCGGCGTGCGCATCGCCACCGGCGTGCCGAGCCCGCAGAAGCTCGCCGAGCTCCTGTCCGACGGTCACGTCGAGAGCCTGCGCGCACGGGTGCGCGACGGCCAGCCGATCGTCGGTCCGACCGAGCAGTGGACGCCCTGGCCCGATGAAGATCCCGTCGACGAAAGCCACACCACCTCGTTCTCGATCGCCGACAAGGACGGCAACGTGGTCTGCCTGACGCAAAGCCTGGGCAGCGTGTTCGGCTCGGCCGTCGTGGTGCCCGGCACCGGCCTCTGCCTCAACAACTTCCTCTATTGGGCCGACGTCAATCCAGACAGCCCCAACCGCGTGACGCCCGGCGGGCCGCTGCCGATGTGCATGGCGCCGTCGATCGTCACCAAGGAGGATGCCGCTGTGCTGGCGCTGGGCACGCCCGGCAGCTACGGAATCCTCCAGACCCAGCCGCAGGCGCTGGTCCAGTATCTCGACTTCGGTTTGCCGCTCCAGCAGGCGATCGAGGCGCCGCGCGGCCGCCTGACCGACGGCCAGGACGTGGTGCTGGAATCGCGTATCGAGCCCGAGGTCCACGCCGAGCTGCGCACGCGCGGGCACAAGGTCACGACCGGCCCGGCCTGGACGTGGAAGGTTGGCGGCATGCAGGGCGTGGCGATCGACCCCAAGACCGGCGTGCTGACCGGCGGCTGCGATCCGCGGCGCGACGGCTACGTCGTGCCGGCTTGACCGATCCGGTCCGAGGGCACTGTCTTTGCGGCGCCGTGGAGATCGAGATCGAATTCCCGGCGTTCTGGGCCTGGCACGACCATTCCGAGGCGAGCCGACGCGCTCATGGCGCGGCCTATGCGACTTATGTCGGCAGTTGGCGCAAGAACTTCCGGATCGTCAGGGGTAAGAGAAGCCTCTCCCGCTTCGAGGACAGCAAGACCAACTCGACGCGCACGTTCTGCTCGGTCTGTGGAACGCCGGTGCTTTACGAGCGCGGGCGCGTTCCCCGCATGGTCGACGTTCCGCGCGCGCTGTTGGCGGGCCGCACCGGCCGCGAGCCGCGCTATCACCTGCATATCGATGAAATGCGCGACTGGATCTATACCGGCAAGAAGCTGGTGCCGCTGAAGGGCTATCCCGGTGTCGTCTGGGAGCGCCCGAAATCGCGCAAGCGGCGGCCCGACTAGCTACTTCTTCGGCCGCGACGGCTCGGAGATTTCGGCAACGGCAGCCCCGACACTGCCCAGCGCCGCTGCCCTCGGCTCGGTGGCGATGTCACCCAGCGCCACGATGCCAACCAGTTTCTTGTCACGATCGAGGATGGGCAAGCGACGGATCTGAAGGGCCTTCATGCGCTCCAGGACCTCGTCGGCTTCCTCGTCGGCGAACGCATAGGCGATGTCAGCCGACATGCAGTCGCGCACCAACGCATCGACCGGCGAGAGACCGGCGGCGACGCCACGGACGACGATGTCGCGATCGGTGATGGTGCCGACCAGCCGCTGGCTGTCGCAGACCGGCAGCGAGCCCACGCCCAGGGCCTCCATCGCCGCGGCGGCCTGCTGCAGCGAGGCGTCGGGCGCCACCGTCTCGGGACCCCTCGTCATGACCTCGGAAACCTGCATGACGATGTTAATGCAGGAACCCATCACAGGTTGCCTAACGTGCCAGCGCCGACACTACCCGGGTCTGCGAACGGACGCGGGTCGCGAAGTGCGCCCAGCCGCGCATCGCCACGAATTCCTTGGTGGTGACGGCTTTGGGCGAATCGAGCTCGTAGACCGTGGTGTAGATCCGGGCCGCGAACCGCTTGCCCTGGCCGCGGTCGTTTTCCGAGATGTCGCCGGACGCGAGGTAACGCCGACCCGACAGCACGCCGGGACAGGCCAGCGCGTCAGGCAGGTGGACCTCATCGTACCAGCGGTTCCACTCGGCCTCGACCTCGGCGTCGACTTCGGCGGTGACGATCAGCAGGCAATTGGGCAGCTTGCTCATGGTTCGATGTCCTCAAGCCGGATGGAATGCCGGCCAGGGCGATTCTTCAAGAGGGCAATGACGGTGCGCAACTGGTTTGGCCAGCAGCGGCCGGCGCGTCGACTTCTGCGGCTGGCATCGCGTCGGGCAATGACTACATTGGGGCGATGAACGCCGCCGACGTCGACCGCATAAGCGACTGGCTCATCCGCCGGGGCCTGGAGGGCGCACCCGAGCCCGATTTGCTGCGGGCGTTCTGCGAGAAATGCAACGCCATCGGACTGCCGGTCGACCGTTCCCTGATGTTCATCGACACACTGCATCCGGTGCATGAAGGCCGCCTCTTCCGCTGGCGCAACGACGGCGCCGAAGAGGAGCCGGTGCGCGACTACGGCCGCAGCGACCAGGGCGAGGCCGCGCAAAGCTGGCAGCGCAGTCCTTTCTACTATCTGTTCCAGAGCGGCCAGGAAGAGCTGCGCCGCCGCATCGGCTTCGGTGATCCTGCCGACTATGCCGTCATCCAGGAGATGAAGGATGCCGGCCACACCGACTACGTGATCTTCCTCCACCGCTTCAAGCGCGACGGCACGATCGGTGAGATGGATTCAGTGTTCTCGGCCTGGTCGACGCGGCACCTCGAGGGCTTCAGCGATGCCGCCATGGCGGCGCTGCGCCGCCTGGTGCCGGCGCTCGGACTCGCGGTCAAGAGCGGCGCCCTCGCCCGCATCGCCAGCACCCTGGTCGAGGTCTATCTCGGACGCGATGCCGGCCGGCGCGTGCTCGAAGGGCGCATCCATCGCGGCATCGCCGACCGCATCGAGGCGGTGCTGTGGTTCTCCGACCTGCGCAGCTTCACCACCATCACCGATGCTGCACGGCCGCACGAGATCATCCCGCTGCTGAATGACTATGCCGACGCGGTCATCACCTCCATCCAGCAGGCCGGCGGCGACGTGCTGAAGCTGATCGGCGACGGCACGCTGGCGGTGTTCCCCGCCGAGGATCGTGCCGCGGCCTGCGCCAACGCGCTCAAGGCGGAAGCCGACATGCGCCGGCGCGTGGCCGAGCTCAACGACCGGCGCCAGGCCGAGGAACGGCCGACCACCTCGGTCTATGTCGGCCTGCATGTCGGCGCGGTGTTCTACGGCAATATCGGCAGCGTCGATCGCCTCGACTTCACGGTAGTCGGCCCGGCGGTGAACGAGACGAGCCGCATCGCGTCGATGTGCCGCTCTGTCGACCAGCCCCTGCTGATCTCGTCAGCTTTCGCTCACGCGCTACCCGAAGCAGAGCGCGCAAAGCTGGTTTCGGTCGGACGTTTTGCATTGCGCGGAGTCGGCCGGGCGCAGGACCTCTTCACCCTCGACCCCGGCCTTATCTCCCTGGCCTAACGGTAAAATTACCGCGTAGCGGCTTGCGTCGCCCGCGTCCCGATGCCTACGATGACGGCAATAAAGTGCCGTCCAATGAGGCGGTAGGTCTTGGGAGGGAAAAAGTTATGGCTCAGACTAAGCGTCGTAGCGTGATCAAGCTTGCCGGCAGCGCAGCTGCCGTCGCGTCGACCGGCATGGCCGGCATTCTCGCGTCGGGCCGCAGCCCGGCTCTCGCTCAGCAAAAAACCGTCCACTGGTTGAAGTGGGTCGATTTCGTGCCGGCGACCGATCAGATGTTCAACAAAGAGATGATGCCAGCGGCCGAGAAGGCGCTGGGCATGAAGATCAAGCTCGAGACGGTGAACGGTAACGACCTGCAGCCGCGCATCACCTCCGGCATCCAGTCGGGCGCGGGACCCGACATCATCATGTCGTTCAACAGCTACACCCACCTCTACAAAAACAGCGTCGTCGACGTCGCCGACCTCGCCGAGGAGGTCGGCAAGCGCGAGGGCGGCATCTACAAATACGCCCGTGCCATTTGCTCCGACGACAAGACGTTCATGGGCATGCCGTGGGCGGTGATCGGCGGCATGATCGCCTACCGCAAGTCGTGGCTCGACGAGGTCGGCGCCACGAGCTTCCCCGACACATGGGAGAGCTATCGCGCCGTCGCCAAGAAGTGCAAGGAGAAGGGCCATCCGTTCGGCCAGACGCTCGGCCATACGTTCGGCGACGCACCCGGCTTCACCTATCCGTACCTGTGGTCGTGGGGCGGCAAGGAAGTGGAGGCCGACGGCAAGACCGTGGTCATCAACTCCAAGGAGACGATCGAATCTGTGAAGTTCATGACCGGCCTGTGGAAGGACGGTATGGACGAGGGCGGGCTCGCCTGGGACGACACCAACAACAACCGGGCCTTCCTGTCGCAGACCATCTCGGCGACGCTGAACGGCGCTTCGATCTACATCGAGACGCTGCGCAAGCCCGACCAGTACCAGACGGCCGACGGCAAGCCGATGAACAAGGACATCCTGCACGCGCCGCTGCCCAAGGGCCCAGCGGGACAGTTCGGCTTCCATCTGCTGCAGTCGAACATGATCATGAAGTATTCGAAGAACCAGGACGCGGCGAAGGAGTTCCTGAAGTACCTCCACACCGAGGAGAACTACCGGAAATTCTTCGAATCGCAGAAGGGCTTCGCGACGCCGTGCACGGCCAAGTGGGAGTCCGACAAGCTCTGGGACATCGATCCGGTCATGACGCCCTACAAGGTCGCGGCCAAGCTCGGCCAGGCCCCCGGCTTCGCCGGCCCGCCCAACGCCAAGGCGCAGGAAGGCCTGTCGAAGTACATCATCACCGACATGTACGCCAAGGCGGTGCAAGGCATGCCCGCCGAGGAGTCGGTGAAGTGGGCCGAAAGCGAGCTCAAGAAGATCTATCAAGGGTGAGCTTGATCGTCTTTGCGTAGCACGAAGGAATAAGAACCATGGCAGTGACCGCAGTCTCGGGCGCGGTAGAAGGACGACGCCCCGTCCCGCGACTGCGGAAACTGGAGGACGAACGTTGGCTCGCCATGGCACTACTGTTGCCGACGGCGGTCCTGCTCGGCCTGTTCATCGCCTATCCCTTCGTCGAAGGTGTCTTGTTGTCGCTGACCAACCAGAGGGTCGGCGTTCCGGGTCACTGGGTCGGGCTCGATAACTTCGTCAAGGTCTGGAACGACAGCATCTTCCGGACGACGGTCTGGAACACGTTCTGGTACACCGGCGTCACCACGGTGTTCAAACTGGCGCTCGGCCTGTGGCTGGCGATGCTGCTCAACCGCCACTTCAAGGGCAAGGCGATCATCCGCGCCTTCATCCTGCTGCCCTTCATCATCCCGACGGTGCTGTCGACCTTCGCCTGGAAGTGGATGTTCGACCCCACCTTCAGCGTCATCAACTGGGCGCTGTTCCACATGGGCTTCATCACCCAGCGCATCAACTGGCTGGGCGATCCCGACCTCGCCATGACCTCGATCATCGTGGTCAATATCTGGCGCGGTGTGCCGTTCTTCGCCATCAGCCTGCTGGCCGGCCTGCAGACCATCAGCCCCGAACTCAACGAGGCCGCGGCGATCGACGGCGCGCGGCCGTGGAACCGCTTCTGGTACGTCACCTGGCCGCTGCTGCTACCGGTCACCATGGTGGTGATGCTGTTCTCGGTGATCCAGACCTTCGCCGACTTCCAGCTGGTCTACGTCATGACCGGTGGCGGACCGGCCAACGCCACCCATCTCTTCGCCACCTATGCCTACCAGCTCGGCATCGGCACTGGGCTGCTGTCGGAAGGCGCTGCGATCTCGCTCGCCATGTTCCCCTTCCTGTTCCTGATCGTGGTGGTGCAGTTGCTCTATATCCGCCGCGTGGAGACTCGCTGATGATCGAAGGCGCTCTTTGGCGGAAGTGGGTCTTCTACAACATCCCGCTGATCATCTTCGTCCTGGTCCTGCTGTTCCCGTTCTACTGGATGATTATCACGACCTTCCGGCCGGACGGCGAGCTCTACCGGCCGTGGAACGCGCGCAACTACATGCCGTTCTGGACCAACCATCCAACGGTCGAGCACATCAAGTACCTGTTCGAGGAGACCAACTTCGGACGCTGGATGCTGAACACCATGTTCATCGCCCTGGTGTCGACCTTGATCTCGCTGTTCTGCGGCGTGCTGGCGGGCTATGCGCTGGCGCGGCTCAACTTCCCGTTCGCTGGCAGCCTCGGCACGGTCATCTTCATCACCTACCTGGTGCCGCAGACCCTGCTGTTCATTCCGCTGGCCCAGATCATCCGCAACTTCGAGCTCGGCGACACGCCATGGTCGCTGATCCTCACCTATCCGACCTTCCTGATCCCGTTCTGTACCTGGCTGATGATGGGCTACTTCAAAGCCATCCCGAAGGAGCTCGAGGAATGCGCGCGCATCGACGGCGCCTCGCGCTGGAAGGCTATGGTCTACATCATCATTCCGTGCGCGGTGCCGGGCATCCTGTCGGCCGGCATCATCGCCTTCACGCTGTCGTGGAACGAGTTCATCTACGCCCTGGTGTTCCTGAGCTCGCCCGACCAGAAGACGGTGCCGGTCGGCGTCACCTCCGAGCTGATCCGCGGCGACGTCTTCTTCTGGGGGCCGCTGATGGCGGGTGCCCTGCTGGGCTCGATCCCGGTGGCGATCGTCTACTCATTCTTCGTCGAACATTACGTGTCGGGCCTGACCGGCTCTGTGAAGGGATAGCACCATGGCCGAGGTCAGCCTGCACAAGGTCAACAAGATGTTCGACGCCAATCACGTCGTGAAGGACGTCGATCTCGAGATCCGCGACAAGGAGTTCATGGTCTTCGTCGGCCCGTCGGGCTGCGGCAAGACCACGACCCTGCGCATGATCGCCGGTCTCGAGGCCATCACTTCCGGCGACATCCGCATCGGCGACACCGTGGTCAACGAGGTGCCGCCGATGGACCGCGACATCGCCATGGTGTTCCAGAACTACGCGCTCTACCCGCACATGAGCGTCGCCTCCAACCTGGCGTTCGGGCTGAAGATGCGGAAGTTCGAGAAGTCCGAGATCGAAAGCCGTATCAAGCGCGCCGCCACCATTCTCGGCATCGAGAACCTGCTCGAGCGCAAGCCGCGCCAGCTCTCCGGTGGCCAGCGCCAGCGCGTGGCGCTGGGCCGCGCCATCGTGCGCGACCCCGCCGTCTTCCTGTTCGACGAACCGCTCAGCAACCTCGACGCCAAGCTCCGCGTGCAGATGCGGGTCGAGCTCAAGAAGCTGCATGAGCGCCTGGCCGTGACCTCGGTCTACGTCACCCACGACCAGGTCGAGGCGATGACGCTCGGCGACCGCGTCGTGGTGATGAAGGACGGCGTGGTGCAGCAGTGCGGCGAGCCGCTCGAGCTCTACAACACGCCGGCCAACCGCTTCGTGGCGGGCTTCATCGGCTCACCGGCGATGAATTTCGCCGATGTGACGATCAGCGAGAATGGCGGTCGGGCGGTGGCCGAGGCGCCGGGGCTAAAAATTGTCCTGCCGCCCGAGCTCGCGGCCCGCGCCCGCGCCAAGGTCGGCCGCAAGGCCACGCTTGGCATCCGTCCGGAAGACATCCACGTCGCAGGGCCGGCCGACGCCGCCGACTATAGCTTCGACACCAGCGTCGAGGTGGTCGAGCAGCTGGGTTCCGAAATCCTGCTCGACACGCGGGTCGGCGACGCCTTGTTCGTGGCCAGCATAGATCCGACCGTGCGCGTGCGCTCCCACGACAAGCTCAGGCTGGCGCTCAAGCCCGAGCGCCTGCACCTGTTCGACGCCGAGACCGAAGCGGCGATCTGACCGCCCTACTGCTTGGGGCCCGACCAACCCTCGAGCGCGTCCCACTTGGCCTTGCGCTTGTCGGCGTCCGACTTCTTGTAGTCGAAGCCGAACGGGGCGGCGTCGAATGAGCCGTAGGTCGGATTGGCGATGACCAGCCACTCGCGACCCCAGCGCTCCTTGTTCTCGTCGAAGAATTTCAGTCGATCCGCCTCCGGCGAGGTGTAGCGGTCGTCGAAGTCGCCGAAATTATCGCCGAACTCGAGCACGATGCGGTAGTCCTTGGCGATGAAGGCACGGCGCGTGCCCTTCTTGCTGCCCCAGTCCTTCTGCTCGTTCTGCATCAGGAAGGTGTCGACATTGCCGCCCATCGGGTAGCCGAGCTTCTGCATGTTCTCACGCGTGTCCTTCTCGGTCACCGCGTCGCGGTTGCTGACGTAGAATACCTTGACGCCCTTGGACTCGGCGTACTTGGTGAACTCGACGGAGCCGGGGATGGCGCGCGAGATCTGGGCGGCGCAGAACTCGTTCCAGGTTTTCACGTTGAAACTTGTCCCGGCCTTGATCGTCCACACCTGGTAGGCCGAGTTGTCGAGCACCGTCTCGTCGAGGTCGAGCACGATCGCTGGTGGCAGGTTCTGGTAGTCGCCCTTCTGCTCGAGCGGTGCCGCGGTCCATTTCTTGTCGGCCAGCGCCTGGTCGAGGCGGATCTTGCCCAGCGCATAGACCGCGAGCGCGTTGCCCTTGAATTCGACCGAGCGCTGGGTCCACAGCGTCGCCAGCAACAGGTCGTTGGCGATGATCTCCTCGGCACGCCCCACACTCGCGGACAGAGCAACCACGATGGCGCCCAGCGCCACAGCCTTGCGTGCGATCATGACTGAATCCCCTTCAAGAGCTTCACCTTGGTCGCCTGGTCGACGAACGAGGCCTCGATAGCCGTGCGCGTGATGCGCCGCAGCGCGGGCTCTCCCAAGCCCGCCCGATCGTACTCCTGGCCGAGCGTGGTGTGGAAGAACGGCGGGTCGTCCGAGCCCAAGGTCACCCGTACACCGGCATCGATCAGCCGGTGCAAGGGATGGGCCGACCGGTCGGGATAAAGGCCAAGCGCCACGTTGCTGCCCGGACAGACTTCCAGGGCAATGCGGCGGCGCACCAGCTCTTCTATCAGGGCGGGATCCTCGGCCGAGCGCACGCCATGGCCGATGCGCGTGACCGGCAGGTCGCGGATGGCGGCCCACACGCTTTCCGGACCGCGCACCTCGCCGGCATGGATCGTGCAGCCGAAGCCGTGCTCGTGGGCGAGCCGGTAGGCCGGCGCGAACTCGGCTGGCGTGAACTTGGCCTCGTCGCCGCCCATGCCGAAGCCCACGACATAGTGATGCGGTTCGGCGACCATCTGTTCGGCCAGCGCCAATGCACGCTCGGGCCCGAGATGGCGGATGCAGATCACGATGATGCGGCCCTCGATGCTGAAGTCGCGGCGCGCCCGATCGATCGCATCCTCGAGCGCGGTCAGCCAGGCGTCATAGGAAATGCCCAGCGCCTTGGGTCGCTCGGGCGAACAGAACATCTCGACGTAGACCGCACCCTCCGCCGCCGCGCCCTTGAGGTAGGTATAGAGGACATCGCCGAAATCGCGCGCGACCCGGAGCGCCGCGCAGACCCGGTCGTAGGCATCGAGGAAGCTCAGGAAGTCCTTCCACACATAGTGGCCCTTGCCGTCGAACATGCCGTCGGAAAGCGCCACGCCATTGCGCGCGGCGAGCTCGCGCGCCAGGACGGGCGGGATCGAGCCTTCGAGGTGGCAGTGCAGTTCGGCCTTGGGGATCACGCGAAGCCTCGCAACGGAAGGTCGGGACGCTGCAGCCAATTGTCGGCAGCGTAGGCGGCAGCGCCATCGATCACGTGAAGCGTATAGGCGTGACGGGCGCGCGCCGAGCGATTGGGCGCGCTGGCATGCGGCAGCAACCCATGCAGCACCACGAGCGTGCCGCGCTTGACTTCCAGCGCCAGCGGTTGCTCGGCGGGCCAAGGCGTCGCGTCGAGGGTGCGCGTTACGAGTTCGCTGCCGTCATAGCCGAACCATTGCCGGAGCGGCTCACAATGCCCGCCCGGCAGCGCCATCAGGCAGCCGTTGTCGCGATCGGCATCGTCGAGTGCGAACCAGAAGCCGGTGACGCTCGGCGGATCGGTGCGCAGATAGGTTGCGTCCTGATGCCAGCCCACTTCCCCCCCGACTAGCGGCTGCTTGAACAAATACTGCGATTGCAACAAAAGCGGGCGCTCGAGGCCAAGACCCCTTGCCAGCGCAGCAAGCCGCGGCTGACGCGAGATACGATCAAAAACCGGGTCCAGATCATGCAGGGCATGACCGATCTTGTTCAAGTGCTGCGGTGCCTCTTCCTCGACGAAGAATCGGATCGCCGCGCCTGATTCCCGAAAATAAGGATCGCGAGCGTGCCCTTGATCGCGCGTCGAGAAAGCTGCACTGGCATTGCGGTCCCAGCCGGCGACCAGCTCGGCAGCCCTGGCCTGCAAGGCATCGCAGTCAGCCGGCGACAAGAAGCCTTCGAGCACCAGGAAGCCATCGCGATGATAGGACGCAAGGTCGGGCGCGCTCATAGAGTGACACGCTGCATGACGATCGGCTTGTCGGCTACGGCTGCGTCGCCGATGTGAATGGCTTGTCGCAAAAGAGTAATCGCCGCATCCGCGTCGCCCTCGCTCGCGGCGTGGATAATGCACAGCGGATCACCCGGTCGGACTGACGCGCCGATGTCGATCACTTCGGTCAGGCCGACTGACGGGTCGATGGCGTCGTCGGCATGGCTACGCCCGCCGCCCAAGGACACGACCGCCAAACCCACATCGCGCGCATTCATACCTATGACGTGGCCCGATCGTTCGGCGTTACAAGGCTTGATCACCGGCGCGGGCGCGAGATAGCGGCTGCTCTGCTCCAGGAAGTCGTCGGGTCCGCCCAGCGCCGAGACCATGCGCGAGAACTTCTCGGCCGCTCGGCCATCCTCCAAAGCGGCTTCGGCGCGGGCGCGGCCGGCCGCGACGCTGGAGGCAAGCTTGCCCAATACGAGCATCTCGGCTGCCAGCGCCATCACCACCTCATGCAAACGCGGATCGCGCGTGCCTTCGCCCTTCAGGTAGGCGACGGTTTCGGCGACCTCGAGCGCATTGCCGACATGGCCGCCCAGCACGCGGTCCATGTCGGTGATCAGCGCCACCGTCGGCAATCCGGCGCGGTTGGCGACAGCGACCAGGCTCTGCGCCAACTCGCGGGCCATCGCCTCGGTGTCGCAGAACGCGCCGGAGCCGCATTTCACGTCCATCACCAGCCCGCCGAGGCCGGCCGCGATCTTCTTGCTCAGGATCGAGCTCACGATCAGCGGAATCGATTCGACGCTGGCCGTGACATCGCGCACGGCATAGAGCCGCCGGTCGGCCGGCGCCAGATCGTCGGTCTGGCCGATGATGGCGCAGCCGACCTCGCGCACGACCTTGCGGAAGGTGGCAATGTCGGGCTGCGTCTCGTAGCCCGAGATGGCCGACAGCTTGTCGAGTGTGCCGCCGGTGTGGCCGAGTCCGCGGCCGGAGATCATGGGCACGAAGGCGCCGCACGCCGCCACGATCGGCGCCAGCATCAGGCTCACCTTGTCGCCAACGCCACCGCTCGAATGCTTGTCGATCACCGGTCCCGGCAGCCCAAGGTCGCTCCAATCGAGCCGGATGCCGGACTTGGTGAGGCCGAGCGTGAGCGCCACGCGCTCCTCGACGCTCATGCCGCGAAAGAACACGGTCATGGCGAAGGCGGCGACCTGACCTTCGCTCAGGCTCCCATCGACGATGCCCTTGACGATGAAGTCGATTTCCTCGCCCGAGAGTTCCTGGCCGTTGCGCTTCTTGCGGATGATCTCCTGCGGCAACATGAGGCCTAATCGTAGCCCTCCAGGAAGGCGCGCAACAGCCGGCGCACGCTGCCCGCCGCTGCGGTCGCAACGTTGATGGTCTGGTCGTGGCCGATCGCCCCCGGCACGATGCCGGCGGCATAGTTGGTCATCACCGAGAGGCCGACGACCTTCATGCCAGCGTGGCGTGCCAGGATCGTCTCCGGCGCTGTCGACATGCCGACCGCATCGGCGCCCAAGGTCCGCGCAGCGCGGATCTCGGCCGGCGTCTCGAAGCTCGGGCCGCTGAACCAGATGTAGACGCCGTCATGACAGGGGATGTTGAGCGCCTTGGCCGCCGCCAGCAGCTTTTGCGTCAGTGCCGGATCATAGGCGTCGACCATGTCGACGAAGCGACGATTGGCGCCCATGCCGAACAGCGGATTGACGCCGGTGAAGTTGATGTGGTCGCTGATCGCCATCAGCGAACCAGGCAGCATGTCGAGCCGCAGGCTCCCCGCCGCGTTGGTCTGCAGCAGAGTCTCGCAGCCCAGTTCGGCCATGGCTTCGATCGGCACCTTCATCTCGTCGACGCGGCCGCGTTCGTAGTAGTGCGCCCGGCCTTGCAGGACCGCGACAGCGGTCTTGCCGACATAGCCCAGCACCAGCCGGCCGGCGTGGCTGCTCACCGTCGTCCGGGGGAAGCCCGGCAGCTCGCCATAGGGGATGGTCGCCACCGCCTTGACCTCTTCGACGAACGGGCCGAGGCCCGAACCCAGGATCACGGCGACCTTCGGCTTGAAGCCCGGCGCCCTGGCGGCGATGGCCTCGATCATGCCTTGCCGAGCAAATGGGGGCCGAAGGACAACGGCAGGAGCTGACCCAGGGTCACCGTGCGATGCAGACCCTCCGGTCCGCAGAGATGGATCTTGAGGTCGTCGGAGGCGAACTCGCGCAGTTTCTGGCGGCAGCCGCCGCACGGCGTGACTATATCGGTGCCTGGGCCGATCACGACGCATTCGGTGACACGATGCTTGCCAGCGGCGATCAAGGCCGCGATGGCCGACGCCTCGGCGCAAAGACCCTGAGGGAGCGCCGCATTCTCGACGTTGCAGCCGCCGTGGATGCCGCCATCTTCATCGCGCACGACGGCGCCGACATGGAACTTCGAATAAGGCGCGTAGGCCCGCACCATCATGGTACGGGCGAGCCTCAGCATATCTTCCATTTCAGTGCTCTTTCTCGTAGGGCACGCCGATTGCCTTCGGCGCCACGGCGCGGCCGATGAAGCCGGCCAGCAGGAACATGGTGAGAAGATACGGCAAGGCCTGGATCAATTGCACCGGTACTTCACCGATGCCCGGCACGCGTACGCCCTGCAGTCGGATGGCCACGGCGTCGAGCAAGCCGAACAGCAGGCAGGCACCGAACGCCGAGAACGGTCGCCACTTGCCGAAGATCACCGCGGCCAGCGCGATGAAGCCCTGCCCCGCCGTCATGTCGCGCACGAAGCTGGCATTCTGCGCGATCGACAGATACGCGCCGGCCAGGCCGGCGAAAAAGCCGCACAGCAGGACCGCACGGTAGCGCAGCCACGCCACAGAGATGCCCGCCGCATCGACCGCCAGCGGCATTTCGCCGACCGCGCGCAGGCGCAGCCCGAAGCGCGTGCGCTCGATGATCCACCAGGTGAGCGGCACGGCAGCGAGTGCCACATAAACCAGGATGTTGTCGCCGGCATTGGGGAGGAAGATCGGCAGCAGGCGCTGGCCGCTGTCTTCGAGCGACGGGGTCTGGCCGCCGCGCGCGAACCAAGCGGTGCCGAGGACGACGGTGAGGCCGGCGGCCAGGATGTTGATGGCGACGCCACTCACCACCTGGTTGCCGCGATGGGTGATGCAGGCGAAGCCGTGCAGCAGGGCCATCACTTCGGCGGCGGCTATTCCGGCAGCGACACCGAGCCAGGCCGAGCCGGTGACGGCGGACGTTGCGGCGGCGAAGAAGGCCGCCATCAGCATCTTGCCCTCGAGGCCGACATCGATGATGCCGCTCCTTTCGGAGAACAGCCCGCCCATGGCGCACAGGATCAGCGGGGTCGCCACCCGGAGCGTGGCGGCGAAGGTCAGAAAGATGACGGTGACGAACTCGTCCATCACGACACCCGCTTCGACAGCAGGAACTGCAGCCAAGGGCGCGGCAGGTGCACCAGGGCGCCGGAGAACAGGATCACCAGGCCCTGGATCACCACCACCATCTCGCGCGTGATGGTCGGGATATCGAAGGCAAGCTCGGCGCCACCCTGCTGCAGAGCGCCGAACAGCAGGGCGGCCAGCACGATGCCCAGCGGATGGCTGCGGCCCATCAGCGCCACGGCAATGCCAGCAAAGCCGTAGCCCGCGGGAAAGTCGAGCACGATCCGCTGATGCACGCCCATCAGCTCGTTGACGCCGACGAAGCCCGCCAGCGCGCCGGACAGGCACATGCCGAGCATGGTCATGGTCTTGAGGTTGGTGCCGGCATAGATCGCTGCGTCGGGATTGTGGCCCATGGTGCGCAGTGCATAGCCCCACGAGGTGTGCCACAGGAAGATCCAGACACCGACGCAGCAGACGAGCGCCAACACGATCGACAGATTGAGCGCCGAGGGCGCGACCGTGATGCCCATCGCGCCCAAGACCTCGTGCATCGCCGGGATCTTGGCGGCAGCGGTGAAGTTGCGGCTCTGCGGCGTCATCGAGCCGGGCGCGATCAGCACATTCACCATCAGGTAGACCATCAACGCCGCGGCCACGAAGTTGAACATGATGGTGGTGATGACGATGTGGCTGCCACGCCAGGCCTGCAGCCAGGCCGGCACGGCAGCCCATGCCGCGCCGAACAGCGCCGCAGCGATGATGCCGACCGGGATCAAGATCGGCGCCGGCAGATAGCGATCGAAAGCCAGCATCGCGAGCCCACAGCCTAGCCCGCCGATATAGGCTTGGCCCTCACCGCCGATGTTGAACAGGCCGCCATGGAAGGCCACGGCAACAGCCAGCCCGGTGAAGATGAAGTTCGTCGTATAATAGAGCGTATAGCCGATCGATTCAGACGAACCGACCGCGCCGACCACCAGCAAGCGCAGGGCGTGCAATGGGTCGACGCCGATCAAGCGCACGATGATACCGACGGTGATGAAGGCGAGCGCGATGTTGACCAGCGGCAGGAGGGCGATGTCGGCCCAAACCGGCAACGGGCGGCGCGGTGCCCTCATTCTCCTTCGGCTCCGCTCTGGGCAGGTGCTTTCGCCCCCGCCATCATCAGACCCAACTTTCGTTCGTCGGCGCGGCTCGCCTCGACCTCCCCGACGATCTTGCCAGCGAACATCACCAGGATGCGGTCGGCCAGCGACAGGATCTCCTCCAGCTCGACCGAGACCACCAGCACCGCGCAGCCGGCATCGCGGCTCTTCACCAGCTCGCGATGGATGAATTCTATGGCGCCGATATCGACGCCGCGGGTCGGCTGGCCGACCAGCAGCACCTTGGGCTGGCGCGCCATCTCGCGTGCCAGCACCAGCTTCTGCTGGTTGCCACCGGAGAAATTGGCGGAACGCAGGCCGGGCAGGCGCGGACGCACGTCGAACTGCTCCATCAGGCTGGCGCAATGGGCACCGACGGCGGGTGAATTCAGGATGTAGTTGCGGGTGAAGGGCGGCTCGTCGTGATAGCCCAGGATCGACGTCTCGGAGGCGCGGAACGCCGCCACCATGCCTTGGCGCAGGCGGTCTTCCGGTACATGCGCCAAGCTGAGGTCACGCATCTCGCCGGGATCACAAGGATGGCCGGCGAGGATGGTGCGCCCGCGCACCGTCAGCGTGCCGTCTGTTGGCGACCGAATGCCGGCCAGGATCTGCAGGAGCTCGGTCTGGCCGTTGCCCGAGACGCCCGCGATGCCGACGATCTCGCCGGCGCGCAGCTCGAGGCTGACATCGTCGAGCAGGCGCACGCCGCGGGTATCGACCAAGGAGAGGCGCTCCGCCTTGAGCACGACTTCGCCCCGCCGGGAAACCGTCTTGTCGAGATGCAGACGCACCTTGCGGCCGACCATCAGTTCGGCCAGCTCTTCGGGGTTGGTGTCGGCAGTCCGCCGGTCGGCCACGATCTGGCCCTGGCGCATGACATAGACGCGGTCGGTCACCGCCATGATCTCGCGCAGCTTGTGGGTGATCAGCACGACACTGACCCCGCGTTCCTTGAGCGCGGTCAGGATACGGAAGAGCTGGTCGGTCTCCTGCGGCGTCAGCACGGCGCTGGGCTCGTCCAGGATCAGGATCCGCGCGCCCCGGAACAGCACCTTCAGGATCTCGACGCGTTGCTGCTCACCCACCGAGAGGTCGGCGATTTTCGCGTCCGGATCGACAGTGAGGCCGTATTCTCGCTCGAGCCGTTCGAGCTCGGCCCGCGCCGCCGCCATGCCGCCGGCCAGCATCAACCCGCCTTCGGAGCCCAACACGAGATTCTCAAGCACCGTGAAGCTGTCGATCAGCATGAAGTGCTGATGCACCATGCCGATGCCGTGGGTGATGGCATCGCGCGGGCTTTCCATCTGCACGGCCTTGCCGTCGACCCGGATCTCGCCCGCGTCGGCGCGATAGAGCCCGTAGAGGATGCTCATCAGGGTCGACTTGCCGGCGCCGTTCTCGCCGACGATGCCGGTGATCGCCCCCTTGTCGATGGCAAGCGACACGCCGCGCACGGCATGGACGCTGCCAAATGACTTGTCGATCGCTACCAGCTCGATCGCCGGGACGCCCGCCACCTCCGGCACGGGATCACTTGCAGGCGTTGTTGCTCATGTAGTCGTGGACGACGATCTTGCCCGAGATGATGTCGGCTTTGGCCTGCTCGACCTTGGCCTTCATCTCCGGCGTTACCAGCTTCTCGTTGTATTGGTCGAGCGCCCAGTCGACGCCGCCTTCCTTGAGTCCCAGCACTTGCAGACCGCCCTTCCAGGTTCCGGCCTGCGCCGCCTTGAAGCTCTGATAGGCGGCGAGGTCGACGCGCTTGGTCATCGACGTCAGCATCGTGCCGGGATGGAGATAGTTCTGGTTGGAATCGACGCCGATCGCATACTTGCCGCGATCCTTGGCGGCCTGCAGCACGCCGGTGCCAGTATTGCCGGCGGCGGCATAGACCACGTCGACGCCACGATCGAACTGGCCCTTGGCGAGCTCGGCGCCGCGGCCCGGGTCGTTCCAGGCGGCCGGCGTGGTCCCGGTCATGTTGGCGATCACCTCTGCATTGGGATTGGCGTACTTCACGCCCTGCTCGAAGCCGCACTGGAAGCGGCGGATCAGCGGGATATCCATGCCGCCGACGAACCCGATCTTGCCGCTCTTGGAGGCCAGCGCCGCCAGCACGCCGACCAGGAACGAGCCCTCCTGCTCCTTGAACAGGACCGACTGGACGTTCGGCAGGTCGACCTTCATGTCGATGATGGTGAAGTGGATGTTGGGGAACTCCTTGGCGACCTTCTCCAGTGCCACGGCCTGCGAGAAGCCGACGGCGATGATCGGGTCCTGCCCGCGCTGGGCAAAGCGCCGCTGCGCCTGCTCGAACTGGGTCTCGTTGGCCGGCTCGAAATCGACCACGGCGATCTTGGTCTCGTCCGAGAACTTCTTGGCGCCGTTGCTGACGCCCTCATTGAAGGACTTGTCGAACTTGCCGCCGTTGGCATAGACGATGGCGGGCTTGATGGTGGCAGTCTGCGCGTACGCCACGGCGCCCAGTGCGGCGACGGCGATCAACGCGACGAGCGATCCATACCGGCGGTTCATTCAGGCCCCCTTTGTTGAGACAAGTGTGGACCGGCCCGCGCTGCCGGTCTAGCCATCCAGCAGGCACGGGACTTGCAGCCCGGGAGGGGAACCATGGCCGACTACGACCTCGTGATCCGCAATACCACCATCGCCACCGCCTCAGACGTGGTGAAGGGCGATATCGGCATCCTTGGCGGCCGGGTCGTGGCGCTCGGCGAACGGTTGGACAAGGGCCGCCGGGAGATCGACGCCACCGGCCTGATCGCGGTGCCGGGCGGCATCGACGCCCATGTCCATTTCGACCAGGACACCGCCGACGGCTCGGTGTTCTGCGATGACTTCGAAAGCGGCAGCCGGGCTGCCGCAGCCGGCGGCACCACGACGATCATTCCCTTCGCCTATCAGAGCAAGGGCCAGTCGCTGCGCGATGCGGTCAACAAGTACCACAAGCGCGCCGAGGGCAAGTCGCTGATCGACTACGCCTTCCACGTCATCCTGTCGGACCCGGCCGAGAAGACCATGGGCCAGGATTTCCCCGCCCTGGTCGCCGACGGCTACACCTCGTTCAAGATCTACATGACCTACGACGACGTGAAGCTCACCGATCGCCAGATCCTCGATTCGCTCGCTGCCGCTCGCCGTGAGCAGGCGATGCTGATGATCCATGCCGAGAACTCCGACTGCATTGGCTGGCTGACCGAGCGCCTCGAGCTCAAGGGCCTGACCGCGGCCAAGTTCCATGCCACGTCGCGGCCTTTCGTGGTCGAGCGCGAAGCCACCCACCGCGCGATCTCGCTGGCCGAGCTTCTGGATGTGCCGATGCTGCTGGTGCATGTCTCGGCCAAGGAGGCGATGCAGGAGATCCAGCGCGCGCAGGCGCGCGGGCTGCGCGTCTATGGCGAGACCTGCCCGCAATACCTGTTCCTGAGCGAAGAGGATTTCGACAAGCCGGGCGACGAAGGCGCCAAGTGCGTCTGCTCGCCGCCGCCGCGCGGCAAGGACAACCAGGAGCATATCTGGACCGGCCTCGCCGCCAACACCTTCCAGGTGCTGTCGTCGGACCATGCCGCCTTCAAGTACGACGATCCGCGCGGCAAGAAGCTGCCGGGCGCCGCGCAAAGCTTCCGCAAGATCCCCAACGGCGTGCCCGGCGTCGAGACGCGCCTGCCGCTGCTTTTCTCCGAGGGCGTCAACACCGGCCGCATCACCCTGCAGCAGTTCGTGGCGCTGAGCTCGACCAATGCAGCGAAGATCTACGGACTGCATCCGCGCAAGGGCACCATCGCCGTCGGCGCCGATGCCGACATCGTCCTGTGGGATCCCAAGCGCAAGCTGAGCCTCACCAACTCGATCCTCCACCACAATTGCGACTACACGCCCTACGAGGGTCGCGAGCTCACCGGCTATCCGGTCATGACTCTGTCGCGCGGTGAAGTCGTGATGGATGAGGGCCGCATGAACGGCTCGGCCGGCCGTGGCCTTTTCCAGAAGTGCGATCGGCCGGAAGCAGCTCGCCCCCGCGGCAAGCCGCTGGTCGACCCTTCCATCTTCAACTAGGCGATCTTCAGCCGAACCGGCGGATCGAATAGGGCTCGACCGGCAGGCTGGTCGAGCGGCCGGCGATCATTTCGGCGGTAAGACGCGACAGCACCGGCGCCAGCGTATAGCCGTTGGAGCTGACGCAATTGTAGAAGCCCGGCAGGCCCGGCACCTCGCCCAGGATCGGCGCCCGGTCGATGTTGACGTTCATGCCGGCCCAGATGCGGATGGCATGCAGATCGGCAAGCGCTGGCACGACGCGGCTCGCCACCCAGATATTGCCCTCGACGCTCGAGCGCAGGGCACGCGACAGCTTGTGGCGCTCGTCGAGACCCGCCGTCCAGCCGCCGCCGATCATGAAGGCGCCGGACGCCATCTGCTTCAGCGTGAGATGGCGCGCGGCATGCGCCACCAGCCGACTCAGCGTTGGCGCGGTCGGCTCGGTCACGATCATCTGCAACGGCGCGCCGCGTACCGGGATGGCGACGCCCACCATGGCGGCGACCTCGGCGGCCCACGGCCCGGACGCGTTGACGATCCGCGTGCAGCGGATGTCGCCGCGGCTGGTCGTGACCGTCCAGCCCGACCCTGTGCGGGTGATCGCCTGCACGTCGCTGCCGCGCCGGAAGCGCGCGCCCATCTCCTTGGCGTGAGCCACCACGGCATAGGTAGCGCGCAGAGGGTTGATCTTGCCCTCGCCCGGGCACCATTCAGCGGCAATGGCGACGTCACCGATGCACGGCTCGAGCTGGCGCAGTTCATTGGCGCCGATCAACTCGGCCTCGATGCCGCGGCTCTTCTCCAGCTCGATCTTGGCCTTGAGAAACTCTACGTCGTCAGCGGTCTCGGCCAGCATCAGCCCGCCGCTTACCTTGACCTCGAGGTCCTGCTTGGTGTCGCGCTGGATCTCCTGCCAGAGCGCGATCGAGGCCGGGCCGAGCGGCAGGGTGTCGGCCGCCCGGTTGCCGCCGGCCGGCGCATTGCGGCCGAAATCGAACGACAGCAACTGCACGTGCAAGCTTCCGGCGTTGGCGCCTGAGGCCTGCATGTTCACGTCGTCGCGCTCGACCACCATGGTCTCGATGCCCTCGCGCGCCAGCCAATAGGCGAGGCAGCAGCCCGCCACGCCGCCGCCGATGACCAGCGTGTCGACGGTCTCGAGCGGCAGCGGTTCGGTTTCGACCGGCCGCGCCATGTTGGGCGGCACGAAATCCTTGTGCCCGCTCCATTCCGGTTGCTCGACCGACAGCAGGCGGATCGGCACCGGCTTGGCCGGCGGCCGTGGCGCGAACAGGCCGAACTCGCCCACATCGGGCGAGCACATGCGCGCCACCGCTGCTGCGCAATAGCGGCCCTGGCAGCGTCCCATGCCGACCCTGGTCGCCCGCTTCAGTTCGCCTGGCGTGTTGTGGCCCGCCTTCACCAGCTCGCGCAGCGTGTCGGCCCGCACCTCTTCGCAGCGACAAACCAGGGCGTCGTCGGCCAGAACCTGGGCCTGCAGAGGCGCCGCCTCGAACAGACGCCACAGGGCGGCCTGGAACCGCTCGGAACGCCTCAGGCTCCGGCGCGCAACGTCGATCGGCGGTGCCGACCGACCGAGATCGCGTGCGATGGCTGCAGCGGCTACCAGGCCCTGCGCCTGGGCCGTCATGGCACCGCCGAAGCGAGCACCATCTCCGATGGCGAAGACGTCGGGGACACTGGTGCGGCCGTCCTCGTCGGTCAGCGTTTCCATCGAGCCGTAGCCGCGTGTCACGTAGCGATGGGCACAACCCAGCGACCGCGCCAACTCCGACGACGAGGCGAAGCCGTAGCCAAGGGCCACGACGTCGGCCGAGATGCTGAGATCCGCCGCCTCCACCCCGCGGACCCGATCGTCGCCGAACAGGCGCGTCACGCGGCGTCGCCAGTGCAGGATGTCCCTGAGCCCGGCGGCGAGCGACAAGCCACTGAGAAACAGCAGCGGATCCGCCCAGGCCGCCGCGGCCACCGCTGGCAATCGGCTGAAGCTCGGACGCGGCGCCGATTCGAGCACCGCCACGACATTGGCGCCACCCTGGCGCAGCTCAGCGGCGGTCTGCAGGCAAAGCGGGCCGTTGCCGGCGATGACGATGCGCTGCCCCGGCGCCACACGATAGGACCGCGCCAGCGTCTGCAGGCCGCCGACGCTCATGACTCCCGGCAGCGTCCAGCCCGGCACCGGCACCGATTGCTCGTAGGCACCGGTCGCCAGCACCAGCCGCTTGGGCCGGAACAGGGTCGAACGCCCGGCAACGATGGCGGCCACCTCGGTCGGCGAGAACGCCGCCCAGATTGTCGTCTCGTTCAGAATCTTGACGCCCGCGCTCACGGCCGACTGGTGCAACACCGCGCCGTCGCGGAACTGCCGGTCGAGCGCGGAGATCTCTGCTGCCTGCGATGGCGCCAGCGGCTTGAAATACTGGCCGCCGGGGTGCAGCCGCTCGTCGGCCACGATGACGTCGACACCGACCAGCGCCAGGCTGCGCGCCGCCATCAATCCCGCCGGGCCCGCCCCGACCACCAGCACATCGCAGGCGATCTCTTCGGCGGGCAGGGCTGGCTCGGTCGGCCTCGATGTCGCCACCGGCGACGTGCGGATATCCATGCCGGGCGCCACTTTGGTCAGGCAGGCGCGCTGGCTCGGCCGGCCGTCGACCGTGACCAGGCAGTCGAAACACACGCCCATGCCGCAATAGGGACCGCGCGGCGCTCCCGAGCGCGCCCGGCGCACGGCGACGATGTCGGCCGCCGCCAGGGCGGCGGCGATCGTCTCGCCGGGGAGCGCCTCGATCTCGGCTCCATCGAAGCGAATGCGAATCGGCGCGGCCGCCGGCTGCATATCGGGGTGCTTCAGGCGCATGGCAAAAGGTTTACAATGGCGGCGAGGGGTATGACATGAAGAAGTTTCGCGGCACCTATACCGTGCTGATCACGCCGTTCACCGCCGACGGCAAGAAAGTCGATGAAGCGGCCTTGAAGCGCCTGGTCGACTTCCAGATCGACGAGGGCATCCACGGCCTGATCCCGCTCGGCAGCACTGGGGAGTTCCTGAGCGTCACACCGGATGAGCGCCGGCAGATTGTCGAAATCGTGGTCAAGCAGGCGGCCGGCCGCGTGCCGGTGCTGATCGGCACCGGCGCCGAATGGACCGACGAGGTGGTGCGGGCGAGCCGCGAGGCCGAATCGATGGGCGCCGACGGCGTGATGATCATCCCGCCCTTCTACAGCGTGCCGACCGACGACGAGCTCTACGCCCACTACAAGAAGGTGTCCGACGCGATCGGCATCCCGGTCATGGTCTACAATAATCCGGCGACCGCCAACGTCGACATGCAGCCGGAGCTGATCGCCCGGCTGGCGCGGATTCCCAACTGCCAGTACGTCAAGGAATCGACGCTCGATCCCACGCGGGTGCGCGACATCATCCGGCTCGCCGGCGACAGGATGACGGTGTTCGCGGGTGTGCTGGGCTACGAATCGTTCTGGCTGGGCGCCGAGGGCTGGGTCGCGGTGTGCTCCAACGTGATCCCGCGCTGGTCAGCGCAGCTGTTCGAGCTGGTGGCCGGCAAGCGCGACATGGATGCCGCTCTCGCCCTCTACAACAAGATGACGCCGCTGCTGTGGTGGGTCGGCGGACCGCGCTACGTCTCGGGCACCAAGGCGGCCTTCGAGCTGATGGGCCTGCCGATGGGCCCGCCGCGCGCACCGCGCCTGCCGCTGCCCGAGGCGCAGCGCCCGGCCCTGCGCGAGGTGCTGCGCCAGATGGGCGTGCTGGCCGGCGAAAAGGTCCGGATCCGAGCCTAGTTTTTCCAGAGTTTCCGGCTCTTTTCCACCGGTTGGAAAACGGCTCGATGTCGATGCCACAAGGGTTTTAGGCGACTCTTTTCCAGTTTCCGCGAGTCACCACGTCTTATTTCCTCGCGTAAACGAATTTCTTGACTTAAAGAAACGATAATAGTATAACACTCAATAGCCCGCTGCGTATTGGCGGGTGCGTAGCGTCGAGAGCGTACCCATGGCCGAGTTCGTCTGGCCCGACTGGTTGCCCACCGCACCAGAACTGCCGCCGCCCCCTGTCGATGCCGACCGCATCGAGGGCCTCACCAATCACTTCATCGCCGCCAGCCAGGACGCGCTGCACAACGCGCCTGACGCCCTGTTAGGGATATAATCCGCGACAAACGGCTGACATATGAACTTGGCTCCGAAGGAAGGCCCCGAGGAGGAAGCAAGTAATGACCGAACTTCGAAGCATGAGACTCGACGAGCTGTTGCCAGGAATGCAACACGCAGTCTTTGAACTCATCTGGGACGCCTTTCCATGGATCAAAAGCATCTGGATCAAGGCGAACAAGGACCGATTCTACATCTTCGTGGAAGCGACCGCTCGGCAAGATGAAAAGGAATGGGACGATCTCGACTATCTCGTTCGAAACCTGTTGGAGGGAGTGGAAAAACTCCTCGATGAACTGACGCCTAATTCGCAACACAAGATCAAGCATACGATCCAGCATGGCCGGAGCGTTCCAAGGGATGACGGATATCGGGAGCTAATGTCTGACAGAGTGTTCAAGAAGATCGCGAAGAGAATTGCTCCTTGGCGATTGGAGAACGGCCGCTAGTGATCATCGCGCGCCAGCTGGCGGTCCGCTGTGGCGCCATAGGCCTTGCCGTAATAGGCCTCGATGCGGCGCTGCACGAAGTCCCAGCAGGTGGTCATCACCAGGTAGATGATGGCCACGACCATGAAGACCTCGAGCACCTGGAATTTCTGCTGCATCAGGATCTGGCCGCGCCGCAGCACCTCCTCCATCGAGATCACCGAAGCGATCGAGGTCGTCTTGAGGAGCCCGTTCACCGAATTGCCGAGCGGCGGGATGATGACGCGCAGCGCCTGCGGCAGCACGACCAGGCGGAAGATCGCCATCGGCCTCAGACCGAGCGCGCGGGCGGCCTCGGTCTGGCCCTTGGCGACCGACAGGATGCCGCCACGCAGGATCTCCGACAGATAGGCCGCCTCATTGAGCGCCAGCCCGAGTATCGCCGATTCGAGCACCGAGAAGCGCACCAGACCAAGCTGCGGCAGGCCGGTGTAGATGATGATCAGCTGCACCAGCAGCGGCGTGCCACGGAAGATCCAGATGTAGCCCTGGGCCGCGCGCGACAGCGCCTTGTGTTTGGAGAGCCGCATCACCGCCAACAGCAGCCCGAGCAGGCCACCGAACACCAGCGTGCTGATGGTCAGCCCGATCGTCCACAGCGCGCCCTCGAGCAGATAGAGATTGGTGAAGTAGCTCCAGAAGCCTTCCCAATTCCAGACTTTCATCGAGCAACTACGCCGGGCCGGGTCCTTTGATCGAGAAGGTCGCCTCGTCGATCTTCAACACACCGTACTGGTCGAGCAGCTTGTCATAGGTGCCGTTCTTCTTGAGCTCGTTCAGCGCGCCTACGATCGCATCGGCCGCGACCTTGTTAGCGAGCGCAAAGCAGGCGATCTGCGGGAACACGCCCGAGATCGCCCGGGTGAAGTCGCCGCGCTGCTCCTGGAACTTGGCGGTGGCATCGATGCAGGTCGCGGCGTCCGACTGCCCGGCCTTCAGCGCCTGGAAAGCCTCGGCGAAGTTGTTGAAAGTCATGACGGTGACCGGCTTCAGTCCTTTCTTGGTCACGATGTCGTTGACCTCGCGGGTGCGCCGCTCCTCGATGCCGCCCAGCTCAACGGACACCTTCTTGCCGGCGAGGTCGTCGATCGTCTTGAGGCCCAGCGGATTGCCCTTGGCGGACAGGAAGCTGATCGCCGCCTGCTCGTACGGCACCATGTACATCAGCTTGGACCGCTCCTCGGTCCAGAAGATGCCGGTATTGATCATGTCCCAGCGCTTGGCGGCGAGGCCCGGGATCATGGTGGCGAATTCGGTGCGGATGTACTCCGGCGCAAGGCCCAAGAGCTTGCAGCATTCGTTGGCCAGCTCGACCCGCATGCCCTGCAGCTGGCCCTTGTCGTCGACGAACTGCAGCGGCGGCAGGGTTGGATTGATCGACATCACCAGCGTGCCGGCCTTGATGATGTTGGGCGGCGCGAGCTTGGCCTGCGCGCGAACGGACGGCGCAACGGCGAGCGTGGTGAGCGCGGCGCCAGCCTTCAGCAGGCGGCGGCGATTGATCGGCATGTTCATAATGTTCCCCTCTTGCATCCCCAGCGGGATGCAAGTTTGACGCCGAAGGGAATGATCCGATAGCCCTCCTCTGCTCATGTTCCTCTCCGCCCGCGAAGCCGGGGGAGAGGAACATGACGTCACCCTGGCACGACGTAGCCGTAGCGCAAATTCGAGGGGTCGCGGCCGCGGCGCTCATAGTCCTGCTTGATCGACGCGAAGCGATCGTCGCGCCAGGCCGCCTTCTTGACGTCGTACTTGTACATGCGCGCCGAGTTGCCGCCGAAGATCGCCTGCTTGACCGGCCCGTCAGCCGGTCCGAGCTCGGCAAAGCCGTACTTCTTGCGCATATCCTCCGGAATCTCGAGCCGGCGCAGCCCCTCGATCTGCCATTGCGGCGCACCGGTCCACAGCGCGTCGGTGCCCCACACCACGTGATCGGCGCCCATACCCTTGATCATCATGCCCATCAGTGCCGCGCAAAGCCGCGGCTCGGCCACCGCGGTCTGGGCGAAGATCTGGCCGAGGTCGGCGTAGACGTTGCTGACGCCGTACTTCACCGGAATGTCAGCGAGATCGCTGGTCCACTCGACGCGGCCCGTCTTCTCGAACTGTTCGTAGCCGCCCTGGGAAGCGCCGGGCGCCCCGGTCCAGCGAAAGGCCGAGTGATAAATCACGAAGCGGATGTTCGGCCAGTCCTTGGCCGCCTTGCCGACGTCGTCAACCGCCGCGTAGGGCGTAAGCTGCGGGAAGCGTTGGGCGACCGACGGCGGGTAGAGGCCCTTGTGCACGCAGACGATGTCGTAGCCCGCCTTGGTGATCTTCTCGTAGAACGGATAGACCAACTTCTCGTCGTCCATCCGCCAGGGATGGGTGGCGAGTTCCTTGTGCGTGTTGTCGCCGACCGTGTAGCCTTTCCAGGAATCGGGTTTGAGAGTGGCAATGGCGCGATCGACCTCGTCCATCCAGCCGGGATAACCCGGCGTGAAGATGGCGTGGCTGAGACAGCGGCGCGAACCCGCGGCGCTGTTCACCTTGGTGCGCGCGTCGAGCTTCATGTCGTTGGTGAGGAACCAGTCGCGCGGCTCTTCCGATGGCGAGCCGCTGATCAGCGCCACCTTGGTATCGCTGTCGAGATAGATCTCCTTGAACCAGTTCGGGTACTTGAGGTCGTCGAGCGTCTGCGGCTTGTCGACCAGGTCGGGATTCCAGCCCGCCTTGCCGACGGCCTCGCGCCCCGCGACGAAGCCCTGAAGCCGCGTGTCGTCGCGCAGGAAGTGCGTGTGCACGTCCATGATGAACTGGTCCTTCAGTCCGTCGGCACGCGCCTGGGCGAGATCGACGCTTTTCGCTTCAGCGGGCGATGCGCCGAACAGCGGGCCGTAGACCTCGTTCATCGCGACGTATGCAGTCGTCATCCCGGCCGCGGTCTGGAAGAAGCGGCGGCGCGACAGGCCATTGCGTTGCTTTCCAGCACATTGGGATCCTAAGCTTAGAATTCCACGTGGACAAGTTGTCGC
>JADMIO011227203.1_pt1 | contig 39460 bp, 33 predicted proteins | sample 8958161 | NCBI WGS metagenome assembly JADMIO01 (sample SAMN16585339, study PRJNA669376) | soil metagenome | isolation source: Crop rotation soil | place: USA: Cullars Rotation, Alabama | collected 2011 | reverse complement strand
GCCGCGACTTCAAGTCACGTGAATTCCAAGCTTCGGATCCCACTGTGCTGGAAAGTCTCATTTTTCCACACATAGCTGAGAAAAGATACTTTCGTTTCGGCTATACCTATAGGTTGTACAATATTAACAGATAAACCCCACGGATAAAAATTAAACATCATATTTGGAAATACCCAGAAATAATAAGCGGCCACTTTTCTTCCATAATCGGGTGATGATGGAGGTAGGTCGAAACAATCATCGCCATCCTTTGCAATGCCCAGTTGAAGGTTAGAATTGGAGAACAACTCTGTGGTATAATTCCCGTAATCAATTACTGAGTTAAGCCCCGTATGAACAAATGGAATGTGAAACCCTTCAAGATAGTTTTCGCAATAAAGTGCCCAGTGTGCTTTTACATGATAATCTTTGGAAAGTTCGGGCCTGAAAGCAAATTCATGCAGTGGTAACCATGCAAGCCTTTCCATCATTACTTTGAGATACAGTGTTGCAGGAAATGAACTTTGTAAAGAAGTAAAAAGTAAGTTACTCCACCTGAATAGTGGCAGTTGATGAAGATCGTCTGCAACGGCAGGAAAATTTTGAACCTCTTTAAACTCCGGCATAGAAATAAACTTGCCATCATTATTAAAAAGCCTGCCATGATATTTACAACGAAGATTTGTTGCCTTACATGGTTTGTCAATTATGATATTACCACGATGAGTACATACATTCGATAAACAATGCAGTATATCATCCTTATCACGAGTGAGCATCAATGGTTCATCGAGATATTTTTCTAATAAAGTGAAGGGGTAAGCGCTATTCCTTTCCTTGAGCAAAGATTCATCGCCAATAAAAAACCAGGAGTTTGCGAATATTTTCTCTTTTGCTTCTTCAAAAATGGTTGGGTTTGTATAAAATGAAGTATCGATTGTTTTAGCCAGGGAGATATCAGGATCTACAAAAAAACGAGGCATGCTTGGGGGTATTTTACCCAAGTTAACTTTTTCTAACTAAATAATCTCTCTGTGTAGCTCTGTGTGTATCTCTGTGAAACTCTGTTTAATTAAGAATTGTTACACAGAGTTTCACAGAGAATACCAAAAAAAGAAAATCCCGCTCACAAATGTGAACGGGATCTCTTTCGTACATATAATCTCGTACTTCTAATTTATTAATAACCCATACCACCCATATCAGGTGCACCACCGTGAGCATGAGCTTCTTCTTTCTTAGGTTTGTCGGCAACTACACATTCTGTAGTTAATAACATACCAGAAATAGATGCAGCATTTTCCAATGCTATACGTGTTACTTTAGTAGGATCGATAACGCCGGCTTTGAACAGGTTTTCATACACTTCTGTACGTGCGTTGAAACCGTAGTCAGCTTTACCTTCTTTTACTTTTTGCACCACGATGCTACCTTCAATTCCACTGTTAATTACAATCTGGCGAAGAGGTTCTTCAACAGCGCGTCTAACAATCTGGATACCGGTTGTTTCATCTTCATTGATACCTTTCAATCTTTCCAGGCTTTCAATAGCGCGGATGTAAGCAACTCCACCACCCGGAACGATACCTTCTTCAACTGCTGCTCTTGTAGCGTGTAAAGCATCGTCAACACGATCCTTCTTCTCTTTCATTTCAACTTCTGTTGCAGCACCTACGTACAATACAGCTACACCACCGCTCAATTTAGCAAGGCGTTCCTGTAATTTTTCGCGGTCGTAATCAGAAGTAGTAGACTCGATCTGTGCTTTAATTTGATTAACACGTGCAGTGATATCTTCTTTCTTACCTTTTCCACCTACAACGATAGTGTTGTCTTTATCGATAGTGATAGAAGATGCAGTACCTAAATAGCTCAGGTCAGCATTCTCTAATTTGTAACCTTGTTCTTCGCTGATAACGATACCCTTTGTAAGGATCGCGATATCCTGCAACATTTCTTTACGACGATCACCAAAACCTGGAGCTTTAACAGCAGCCACTTTAATGGTACCACGTAATTTGTTTACAACGAGGGTAGCTAATGCTTCACCTTCAAGATCCTCAGCGATGATCACTAAAGGACGGCTGCTTTGAGCAACTTTCTCGAGGATATGAAGAATATCTTTCATCGCAGATATTTTCTTATCGTAGATGAGGATATAGGGATTTTGCAGTTCAGCTTCCATTTTTTCGCTGTTAGTCACGAAATAAGGAGAGATATAACCGCGATCGAATTGCATACCTTCCACTACTTCAACAGTAGTATCAGTTCCTTTTGCTTCTTCAACAGTGATAACACCTTCTTTACCTACTTTTCCAAAAGCTTCGGCAATTAATTTACCGATAGTTTCGTCGTTGTTAGCAGAGATAGAAGCAACCTGCTGAATTTTTTTACTATCATTTCCGATAGTCTGAGATTGTTTTTTCAGGTTACCTACAACAGCAGCTACTGCTTTGTCGATACCACGTTTCAGATCCATTGGGTTTGCACCGGCAGCAACATTTTTCAGACCTTCGCTGATAATGCTCTGAGCCAGTACAGTTGCAGTAGTAGTACCATCACCTGCGATATCTGCAGTTTTGCTGGCAACTTCTTTCACCATTTGAGCTCCCATATTTTCGATAGGATCTTCCAGTTCAATCTCTTTTGCAACTGTTACACCATCCTTAGTTACAGAAGGTGCGCCGAATTTCTTTTCGATAACCACGTTACGGCCTTTTGGACCAAGAGTTACCTTAACAGCGTTGGCCAGTGTGTCAACGCCTTTCTTCATTCTGTTTCTTGCTTCAATATCGAAGAAGATTTGCTTTGCCATATTACAGGAATTAAAAATTATAAATTAATAAAAATTAAAAGTGAGCTGATGGCTGTTAGCTTTTAGCGGTTACCAGAAGATGCTAACGGCTTATAGCTAATGGCTAAAAGCTAATAGCTATTTAAACGATCGCTAAAATATCGCTTTCACGCATGATGAGGTAATCGTTACCCTCAACATTTAATTCAGTACCGGCATATTTACCATATAATACGGTGTCGCCAACTTTTACAGTAACTGGCTCATCTTTTTTACCAGGACCAGCCGCTACAACTGTACCACGCTGTGGTTTTTCTTTTGCGGTGTCGGGGATGATAATACCGCCGGCTGTCTTCTCTTCTGCAGGAGCGGGTTTAACAACTACCCTATCGTGCAAGGGACTAATGTGTAAGTTTGACTTTTTCGACATATAACATTGTTTTTTTAAATAAGAAATTCTTAAATGGCATGCGAAGCTAATCGAATTTTGTACCAAAGGGTACAAAATCTCAAAAATGGGAATTCTTGGCAGGATCAAGGCAGAACTGGCAGGGAATTCTGCGGGATAGCGACTTGTTAAGGATGGAGTTTGTCAAATTTTCACATAACCTTTCTTTTAAGAATGAGTAAATATTCAATATTCAACGCTCAATGTTCAATTCTCAATTTGGAACCTGAACTGAGGGGCAGCCCTTGAATATTTAACATTGAGCATTGAATATTGAATATTTCCTTCATAAATGGACTATAGCAGCTATTCAATTTTAGGAATTCATTACTAAAACCCTACTCCCCGAAGCCTGTTTCTTCCTATCTTTGCCGCCTCAAATAAGTTCTTAAAAGATGATCAGCAGAAGAAATATCCGGGTGAAAGTGATGCAAACACTGTATGTTATTGATAATATGGGAGTTCCCGAAAAACCAACAGAACCGGTAAGACTTTTACAAAAGCAATTCGATCAAAGCAGGCAGTTATTGGTTTATCTCGTTTATTTCCTGGCAGAAGTGGCCCGCTATGCTGAAATAGATTCCCGCAACAAGGCTTCGAAACATCTGCCCAGTGCCGAAGATTTGAATGTAAATATCAAGATCGCAGGCAACGAAGTACTCTGGAAAATAATGGAACACCCTTCCTTTCAGCTGGCACTTAAATCTGATAAACCGGAATTGATCGAGGACAGGGAGCTGATCCGTAAAACCTATCTCACACTAACCGAAACCCCTGAATATAAAGCATATGCGGTAGAACAAAGCCGTAATCCAAAGACAGAAAAGCAAATCCTTGAGTTTATATTCACCAACCTCATGTTACCTAATGAGAATTTCACTTCACACATCGAAGAATTGTTTACCAATTGGGACGATGATTGTGAAATGATGGATCAATTGGTTTTAGGGTTCATACAGAAACCGGGACCTTATAATTTTCAACAGATCCTGAGCAAAGAAAAATGGGATTTCGCCAAAAGCCTGCTGGAATCTGTATTAGGAAGAAAGGAAGTAACAATGGATCTCATCAAACCTAAATTAAAGAACTGGGATGCAGACCGTATTGCTACACTGGATATGATATTAATGGAAATGGGGGTGTGCGAATTTTTATTCTTTGAAACCATTCCACCAAAAGTAACTATCAATGAATACATTGACCTGGCCAAAGAATACAGCACTCCTCAAAGCGGGCAATTTGTAAACGGCATCCTGGATAATATTCACAAAGACTTGTTGAAGGAAGATAAATTACACAAAGTGAGTTTTAAGAAATCCTAAATTCTGCTGTTTAAATGGAGCTTACCCTTTGAATTTTATGATTCCCTTACATTTGCAAAAAAAGAATATGCGCTACCTTATTATTTCGATTGTTGGAATTTCCTTTTTAGCCAGCTGTGCTAACAATGCAAACGAAAAAGCAGCTGTTACTACCGCACCTACCCAAACCGGAGTAGCTGCCACTGACACCGCAAATTTCACCACTATTGAATGGGCAGAACCAGTAAAAAGTTATGGTAAAATTGTAGAGGGACAAAAGCTGGAAGTAAGTTTTGCTTTTAAAAACACAGGCGATAAGCCGTTGGTTATTTACAGTGTAAAACCCAGTTGTGGTTGTACTGCCGCTGAACCACCCAAAGAGCCTATCGCTCCTGGTGAGTCAGGCGAAATAAAAGGAACATTTGACAGCAATGGAAAATCCGGATCACAACATAAGAGCATGTTTGTTACCGCAAATACCAAGGGCAAACAAGATCATGAATTGGTATTTGAAGTAGAAGTAGGCAAGAAACCTGGCGAAAAATAAAGTATCCCATTAACGATTATCATTTTTCTTATAAACAAAACATATACAATGACAAAATTGATTCTATTGCAAGCCGGTGGTGCTGGTGGATGGCAGCCAATGATTTTATTGGGCGGTATGATTCTGGTATTTTACTTTTTTATGATACGTCCGCAGGCAAAAAAAGCAAAAGATGCTAAGAAGTTCCAGGATAATATGCAAAAAGGAGAAAAGATCGTTACGATAGCAGGAATTCATGGTACGGTGAACAAAGTAAATGAAGACGGAACTATTATGGTTGAAACAAGCCCTGGTAGTTATATGAAGATTGAAAAATCTGCTATTAGCATGGAATGGACAAACCAATTGAATAAAGCTGCTAAATCCAATTAAGATTTTTTAGTATTTAAGGTTTCCTGGAAAATATTGATTTGATCCGGATTTGAATAATTATATTCGAATCCGGATTTTTTATGTCATCCTGCTTGTTGTGATTGTGTTAAATGAACACAATCATCCTTTCTACCCTACCTGATGAGGGAACTTATTGATGAGAGGCATACCATTCATTAAAACCAAATAAATTAATTTGATCAAAGTAGGTATCACAGGAGGTATTGGAAGTGGCAAAAGCACAGTTGCAAAAATTTTTGCCATACTGGGCGTTCCTGTTTACTATGCCGACGATGTAGCAAAACGATTGATGAATGAACATCCCGTAATCCGGCAACAACTCATCAAACATTTTGGAGAAGAAACGTATAGCAATAATAAACTCAATCGCCCTTTCCTCTCAAAACAGGTTTTTAACAATGCGGAGAAACTTGCGTTGCTAAATTCTATTGTTCATCCGGTTACCATTGCTGATGGTGAAGAATGGATGCACAAGCAAACCACAGCTTATGCGATAAAAGAAGCAGCATTGATTTTTGAAAGTGGTTCACAACGGGATCTCGATTTTGTTATAGGTGTATTTGCACCTGTGCATCTACGTATTAAACGTGTTATAGATCGGGATGGCATAACAAGAGAAGATGTACAAAAGAGAATGTTGAATCAAATCAGCGAAGAGATAAAAATGAAGTTGTGTGACTATATCATCATCAACGATGAACAGCAATTGATAGTACCACAGGTATTGTCACTGCATGAAAAAATATTGCAGTTGGAATCGCCTATTAGTTTAACAACAGTGTAAAGGTTCATACTATATCATTATGCCAGAAACCATTATTGCTACCGGTCATCTTTTCCCTATACTTGATCACGAGCTGATTCAATTACTTCAAACGCTTACAGATGAAGAATGGAACAGACCTACGATAGCAAAACTATGGACGGTAAAAGATGTGGCCGCTCATTTACTGGATGGCAATGTTAGGGGTGTATCGATACTCAGAGACAAACATTTCGGGAGCAATCCCGGAGATATCGGTGCGCCAGAAAAGCTGATTGGTTTTTTAAATAACCTGAATGGAGATTGGGTGAACGCGGTGAAAAGAATGAGTTCAAAATTATTGACTGAACTACTGGCGCTTACCGGACCGGCTTTTTGTGATCAAATGGCGGCCCTGCCTCCTTTTGAGCAGGCAGTTTTTTCAGTGAGCTGGGCGGGTGATGATACCTCTCCAAATTGGTTCCATGTGGCCCGCGAGTACACGGAGAAATGGCATCATCAGCAACAGATAAGAGACGCAGTAAATAAACCCGGCAATTTATCTACCCGTGAATTATATTATCCCGTTCTTGATACATTTATGATGGCACTTCCACATACTTATCGTTTAACTGAAGCACCAAAAAATACTGTTGTCCAGGTGAGCATCAGCGGTAAAAGTGGTGGAGACTGGTTCCTTACCAAAAAAGAAAAATGGGAACTCAGTAAAACAAATTCGCTTCCTGTAAATGCACGTACCAATATTGTAGGGTCGGTAGCCTGGAAATTATTTACAAAAAGTTGGAGACGTAAAGAAATAATGAGCTTCGTAACTATTGAGGGAGACAAGGAACTTGGTGAAGTTGTGTTGGATATGGTTTCGGTGATGGCATAGAAAATTCAAAGTAAAAATTCAAAATTCAAAAAATAAAGGATTGTTTTTTGCCTGTTGCAAAGAGATTTGTAATCATGCACTCTTTTGCTGTCAACCCGCTCACTCATGTTGTCATTCTGAGTGGGCACGATGGAAGTTTGGAACCGCAGCATTCTAATCTATAGATTATAAACAAGAAAAAATGTATTTTAAGTATATGAAAGTTGTTTTATGCAAAAAGTAAATCTCGCAGAAAAATTCAAACTATTCTCAGAGCATTGGAGTCCGAAGATCGCAGGTGAATTAAATGGCCAGCATGTTAAGCTGGTTAAATTCCAGGGTCCCTTTGTTTGGCATCATCATGAGAATGAAGATGAATTGTTCCTCGTTTTAAAAGGAAGTTTTATTATGGAATTCCGCGATAAACATGTCGAGATTAAGGAGGGTGAATTTATAATAGTTCCCAGGGGAGTTGAACATCGTCCCAATGCTGAAAAAGAAGTAGAAGTATTATTATTTGAACCGGCCTCGACATTAAACACCGGAAATACAGAAGGAGAATTGACCAAAAAGGTGCTTGACTCTATATGATTCAAAATTAAAAAGTCAAAAGTCAAAACTGCAGCATCAATTTTTGCCTTTTGACTTTTTAATTTTGAATTTCTTAATTGTAAAACAACATTAAATTCACATACCATTGTTTGCCACTTATGATCATCATTCAGAAAAAAATAATCCTGATAATTTTTTTTGGGATAATTACACTTCAAAGTTTCTCGCAGTCTTTTGAATATGATGTAAGCTCACACCGGCAACAATATGCTGTAGGCAGCCTGAGAGAAGTATTAAAGCGGGATAAATCCTCCCGCTCATTCAAAATAATCCTGAAAACAGACAGTGTAAAATATGCTTTTGAAACTTTTGCCATCAGTAAAAAAGGAAATGATATTATTCTTGAAGGAGGTAGTGAACGGGCGCTTATTTATGCCGCTCTTTCCGTTGCGGAAGATTCCCGGAATGGAATTGCGTTAAAGAATATTGAATCCAAAAGAGAAAATGCATTTGTACCACTTCGTGCCATCAAATACGATTTACCATGGGATTCTTATCGCCATAGTTACGCGCTTGAATTACATAGCGAAACCTGTCGTGACACGATGTATTGGAAGGCATTCCTTGATATGATGGCGGCTAACCGATTTAATACACTTACGCTCTGGAATCTTCATCCCTATACTTTTTTGATCAAGCCTGCACATTTTCCAGAAGCCAGTCCCTGGAGCGATGCAGAAATGAAACAGTGGCAATCTCTCTTTCATGCTATCATGCGAATGGCCGATGAACGTGCCATCGATACCTATATTATCCCCTTCAATATTTTTGTTACACCAGAATTTGCCAAAGCTCATAATGTAGCGATGGATAACCTGGGGCATGATTATTTTGTGCGTGGAGATACATCTGAAATAATAAAACGCTATACCCGTGAATCTGTTACCCAGATGCTGAATGAATATCCCGAACTAACGGGCATGGGCATTACTTTAGGCGAAGGGATGGCTGAAATGAGTCCGCAACAACGGGAAAACTGGATGCATGAGACTATAATCGCCGGCATGCGGGAAGTAAAAAGAAAAACAAAGCTCATTCACCGTATTCCCTTCTCCAGTACTACAGGTTCTTTAGGTGTAACCAGTATTGAAACAGAAAAACTTACCCGGAAATCGATAGAAGATGAAGCAGCCATGGGTTTCCTGCAAACACCCATTTGGGCAGATCTTAAATTTAACTGGTCACATGCACATTCAACATCGCAACTGGTGAAAGTTCATGGTGGCAAATTATACGATACCTATTTTAAACCGGAATCAGCCATTTATAAAATAGTTTGGACAGCACGAAATGAAGACTTCTTTTGCCTGCGTTGGGGAGTGCCTGCTTTTATTCGTGACCTGATACTAAAAAACACTCATTCCTGGGGCGGAGGCTTTATTATCGGTTCAGAAACTTATATACCCGCAAAAGATTATTTCACGAGGGATTCAACTCTACTGCCCTGGAACTACGCATTTGAAAGACAATGGTTATTTTATAAATTATGGGGAAGACTTCTTTACAACCCATCTGCTAACGACGCTGTATTTCAGAATGAATTTACACGACGATATGCTGAACAAGGAAAGAACCTCCTTACAGCTTCGTCACTGGCGGGTTCTTCGGCTTTACGGATTGCTTCTGATTTTGATTGCGGATGGGATTTTACTTTATATACAGAAGGAATGATGGCATTGAACTCGGCTACCAAAAATGTAGAATATATTTCTGTTGACCGACTCATCAATCAACCGCCGATGGATACAAGTTACATTTCCATACGCGAATATATTACTAACAATATAATAGTAGCTGTTGACGGTAAAAACAAAACAACACCGGAACAGCTTGCTAATATGCTTGAAAAAGATTGTAATAAAGCATTATCGCTGGTAGAACATATTAACCCCGGTCAAAATAAATCACTGGTTTATGAAGTAGCTGATATAAAAACATGGGCGTACCTGGGATTGCATTTTGCAGAAAAAATAAGAGGAGGATTGGCGCTTCAAAAATTCAGGATACAAGGAGGAACGGAAAATAAACAGGCAGCTGTTTTACATCTTAAAAAATCATTGGAACATTGGGATTCTATTATAAAAATTACAAAACTCCTGTACAACGAAATGCCCCTGGTACACCTGAGTCAACAAGGTGGAAAAGAAACAAAGGAAAATTTTTACAGAACTTTTCATTGGTCAAAATTGAGACCTGAAGTGGTAAAAGATGTAGAAATGGCAGAAAGATTAAATTAAAATCAAAAGGCAAAATTCAAAAGTAAAAAGTCAAAAACAGAATCTCCATTTTCGACTTTTTACTTTTGAATTTTTACTTCATAACTATTTCAATTTCGCTAACGCAGTAGCGATCCTCTTATATGCTTCTTCTATTTTTTCCATACTGTTTGCGAAAGAAATGCGGATGAAATTTGGCTGTCCGAATGCGCGACCGGTTACGGTTGATACATGTGCCTTATTCAACAGGTACATGCAAAGATCATCGGCATCTTTAATTACTTCTTCCCCATCTGATTTGCCGAAATAATAACTAACATCGGGGAACATATAGAAAGCGCCATCTGGCATTGCACATTTAATACCAGGTATAGCTGACAATAATACCTCAACACGTTTTTTCCTTCTTTCAAATTCCTCCACCATTTCCTGCGTAGGTTTCAAATCTGATAACAAAGCGGTTATTGCTGCACGTTGTGTTACTGCGTTGGTTGCGCTTGTCATTTGTCCCTGGATTTTCTCACAACCTTTTACCAGGTCAGCATTTCCGGCGATATAGCCCAAACGATAACCTGTCATGGCATAACCCTTACTTAAACCATTGATAATTACAACCTGGTTTTTCAGGAAATCAAATTGAGCAATGCTTTCATGCTTGCCTACGAAATTGATGTATTCATAAATTTCATCAGACATGATAAAGATGCCGGGATGTTTTTTGAAAACCTCCGCCAGGCCGGTTAGTTCAGCTTTAGTATATACTGTTCCGTTCGGGTTATTAGGCGAAGAGAACATGAACAATTTTGTTTTCGGGGTAATAGCTGCTTCCAGTTGCGCAGGTGTGATTTTAAAACCATTTTCCAATGTAGTATTCACCAGAACAGGAACACCTTCGCATAATTTAACAATCTCGGAATAAGTAACCCAGTAAGGAGTCGGAATAATAACTTCATCACCCGCGCCAACAGTAGCCATTACGAGGTTCGCTATGCTCTGTTTGGCACCTGTAGATACAATGATATTTTCAGGTTTATAATCGAGGTTATTATCTCTTTTTAATTTCGTACAAACAGCTTCGCGCAGGTCCATATAACCTGCAACAGGTGTATAATGAGAATAGTTATCATCAACTGCCTTCTTTGCGGCTTCCTTTATATGCATAGGCGTATCAAAATCGGGTTCACCCAAACTAAGGTCAATAATATCGATGCCTTTTGCTCTCAGTTCCCTGCCCAGCTTAGCCATTCTTAATGTTTCCGGCTCGTTGAATCTTTGTAATAATGGTGATAATTGCATGTATTTTTTTTTAGCGGCACAAAATTAGGGTAATTCAGATTTCATTCAATAGAAAAAGATGAAGAATGGTGATTATCTAAAAGATGAGTGTTCCTGTTAGAATAATTCAAAGGTTAATTGAGTTTTGTGGTTGCATTAATGCGATAAAGAGATTTACCGCAGAGAAATGAGACGGAGAGAAATTAGCCTGGTTACCAAATCCTTAATATGACTACTAGAATGGATTCATAATTTATTGAATATAGGTTTTCTCCGCGTCACATTTCTCCGCGGTTTGTTACTTGTTCTGCAAAACCAATATCGAAGGATTATCAGGTGCAACTCCCCCTGAAATTCCCTTAGCAATAAAGCTATAAAGCTTGCGAGCCTGGATCGCGACCGCTGTGTCCTTATAAATAACAGCGCCTTTGAGTTTGAGTTCCAGCCTATAACTACCCGGCTTAATCAGCAAAGGAAAAGTTGATGTTACTGATGATAAATAACTAACATTTGATGCAAGCGTTACAGTATCAGTTGTTGTACTGGTCTTTATTAACAAAGCCGATAGCGTGTCGTTCCCTGGAATAAAATGAAGAAATCTGGCTTTAGCCAGGGTATCAATTGTAGTTGTATCATCGTTCAGGATGTATACATTGGCCAGGTTATTTTTCATAGTATCCAGCACAAACATGGAAAAATACTTATTTGCTTCAGCAGAAAAATTCTTATCCAGGAAAGTAACTGAAGTTCCTGTTAATATCATTTGCCTTAATCCGGCTTGTACAGGAAGATAAATATTACCAGTAGATCCTGAGGCAGTTCCAAATGCAACAGGACTGGCGGTAATTTTATTTTTATCTACAGTAAGGTCTATCGGAGGTGTATTAAACGACACGTTTATCAGGGCCAATTGCGCTTTTGGTCCTTCAGCTGTTTTATCATCATTTTTCAAACAAGCTGAAAACCCCAGTACTATAATCATTAAACATAAAGCAACAAAAATCTTCATGAACAGTTAATCCATTTAATGAAATTGAATAAGAATAATTTCAACAGGTAAATACTCACTGGCATCCAATATAGTTATTTATCGTATTGCATGCGAAAAACAGAAAGGTCAGGAGCATACTTTCGCTCTCTATTTAACTCATAATTGTACATAATTTCTCCCAGGTGTTTCATGAATGGATAACCAAGTGTATCATAATCGTATTTATTATCATTCAAAATTCCGTCACGGTTACAATAGATAGATGCGCTTAACATAAATTCGATGTTCTTCTCAAAATCTACGATATAAGCAACATCAGTTAAAAATCCATAAGCATCACCTTCTTTATTAAAAATGCGGATATGCTTTGGTTTGCTTCCTTTCTCAGTTCCATACAGTAACAATTTAGCGTAAGCATCCTGAAATTCGGAGCTGTCGTAAACCGGCGCAATCGTTTCGGGTGGAAATTGTGACATGTACTGCCACACTAATTTATAATCTTCGGTTGTTATATTAAACCTCTGTTTCTCCGATACTGAAGCAGGAAACAAAACACTTTTCAATATTTCACTCAGATCATAAAGCAACAGCCTGTTCTTTTTCGAAAAATCAAGCGGCTCATTAATCAATTGCCGATTCTTGTAATATCCAATACCCACCGCATCTTTCCGGTTTGGATAAGGAGCCTGGTTGAATTGCATCGCCTGCTCATATACAGGTTTTCCATCTATTCCTAAAAAGCTGACCGGGTTGGTATGACGGTTTTCATCTTCCGACATTACAAGATCGAGATGATGAAGTATATCAGCAGACTTATAACCCATCGCGTGCAAATGCTCGTTAATGTATTCCTGTCCCAAAAATTCATATAACCGATTAAAAGCATCATTATCACTTACCAGGAAAATCTTTTTGATGTACTGCTCAATACTGGGCGATCCATCAGCAGTTGAAGGATCATTATATACCGGTGTTTGCCCGCTATAAGCTGCTTCAGTAATCATGGTTGTTTTCCGGTTGAGGCCCGCAATTTTCAACTCCTGTAATTTTTGCAGGGCCAGTAAAGCCACTGGCATTTTAACTGTAGATGCAGGGTAACGGTAATGATTGGGGTTATAGTTAAAATAGTGATTTTTGAAAATGGGGGAATTATCTGCCTGCCGGTTAATCTCGGTATAAATGATCTGGACATTAAAAGAATCCCTTTTTTGCAGGATTTCTTCAAAATACTCAGGATGAGCTTTCATCAGGTTTTCAATAAAATCATCCGTTTTAGCGCTTGTTTTATCCGCAGCGGGCATACTACTGGAAACAGTTTCCCGGTCGTTTTTGACAATGCCTTTTTTTGAAGAAGCACATGCACATAAAGCACAGATAATCAACAGATAATAAGAATTTCGAAATTTATTCATCGGGTTCATTTCTGGCTCTAAAATAGTCATTCGGCCTGAGTTAACGACTAAACGCCTTCGAATCCACCTGCCAGCCCTGTCCAAATCTGTGAATTTTAGCGGAATTTCCCTGTAAATACTATATTTGCGACTCTTTAAAATTTTAAACGAAACAACGAAGCCCAATGAGAGTTTTGGTTAGCATTTTTGCTGCGTTCCTAATCCTGATTTCCCTTTACCAGCTTTCCTTTACATGGTTTGTGAATAAACACGAAACTGCCATGGGAGAAAAAGCAATGCGTTTTGTAAAAAGCAATTATCAAACTGCCGAACAAAAATATCCCGGTAACAAAGAAGCACAGGTTTTATACCAGGACAGCCTGGACCAGGTTTACAAATCCCGCCTGAAAAGATCGCTTGATAGTACCCGTGATCAGAAAATTACCTGGTTCGGTCAAAGCTACCAAAAATCAAAAGAAAGCGAATTATTGTTGGGTCTCGATCTTCAGGGTGGCATCAACGTTACCATGGATGTGGCGCTCGATGGATTGATCAAAGGACTAAGCAATAATCCCGGCGATCCCGCTATCAAAAAAGCTATCGATGAAGCTAACCGCAGGAAAGTGGCCAGCAGCGGAGCTGATTATATTTCGCTGTTCTCGGATGCCTTCAAGACAGTGAATCCAGGTGTAAAAATGGCGCCATTATTTGCCAATAGCACCCGCAATAAATTAAAGATTGATGCTTCGGATGAAGCAACCATCAGCTATATACGCGACCAGGCAAAAGCAGCCATGAAACAAACTTATGAAGTACTAACCAAACGTATTGATAAGTTCGGAGTTGCGCAGCCAAATATTAACCTGGATGAAAATAAAGGTATTATCACTGTTGAATTAGCAGGCGAACTGGATCCGGAGCGTGTAAGAAAATATCTTCAGTCAACCGCTAACCTGCAATTCTGGGAAGTGTACAATATCGGCGAACTCGACAAATCGCTTGAAGCAGCTGATAAGGCTTTAGCGATTGCATTAGGAGGAGTTACCCCGGTAGATACGACCAAAGCTGCTGTAGCTGCTGCTACTCCAGACACATCTTCTACTGATGTTCTATCAGATAAATTAAAAGGAACAAAAGCAGATTCTGGCAACAAAGCTTCCACTTCAAAAGCCGACCAGGCCAAAAACGAACATCCTTTACTAAGCGTTGTTCAATTCATTGGCCCACGTGATGACAATAAAGATGGCAAACCGGAATTTTCTCCAATGCTTGGCTATGTACAATTAAAAGACACAGCTACTGTTACCAGCTACCTGAATAACCCTGCAGTTTTAAATGCAATGCCATCTAACGTGAAGTTTTTGTATGGCATGCAGGAAAAAGATGCAGATGGCAAATTGCAAAACTATCTCGCTTTATATGGCGTTAAAACTGTTCCCGGATCTGAAAAAGCAAAATTGGAAGGTGAGCATGTAATTGATGCCCGCCAGGATTTTGATCAGCTGGGTAAGGTAGAAGTTACCATGACAATGGATAAGACCGGTGATAATATCTGGTCAAGAATGACTGGAGAAAACGTAGGTAAATCTATTGCTATCGTATTGGATGATATCGTTTATTCTGCTCCTAACGTTATCAGCCAGATCACTGGTGGTAATTCACAGATTTCAGGAAACTTTACCGTACAGGACGGACAGGATCTGGCCAATATCCTGAAAGCTGGTAAACTGGATGCTCCGGCAAAAATTGTTCAGGAACAAATTGTTGGTCCTACACTCGGTAAAGAAGCCGTGCATGGTGGTTCAATGGCCTTCCTGATTTCATTTGTGGTGATTTTTTCGCTGATGCTTATTTATTATAACACAGCCGGATGGGTTGCAAATATTGCGCTTATCCTTAACCTTTTATTTACCATCGGAGTTTTGAGCGCATTGGGTGCAACTTTAACTGCTCCCGGTATCGCAGGTTTAGTACTTACGATTGGTATGGCGGTAGATACAAACGTTATCATCTTTGAACGTATAAAGGATGAGCTAACAAAAGGTAAAACCTATGCCCAGGCTGTTGCCGATGGCTACCGTAGATCCCTACCTCCCGTTTTGGATGCGCACGTTACTACTTTATTAACAGCAATTATATTATTGTATTTCGGACTGGGACCAGTTAAAGGATTCGCAACTACACAGATCCTTGGTATTTTGTTATCATTGTTCTGTGGTATCCTGGTATCCAGGTTGATTACAGATTTCTGGACTAACAAGAACAGGCATTTCAATTATTTCACACCTATTTCACGCCGTATTTTCAAACATGCCAAGTACAAATTTATCGAGTACCGTAAAGTTGCCTATGGTATTTCTGTAGTGGTGGTTTTATTAGGTGTGGCAGCGTTCTTTAATGGTTTCCGTGAAGGTGTTGAGTTTAAAGGTGGACGTAGCTATATCGTGAAATTCACAAAACCTGTACAGGAAGAAAAGGTAAGAGAAGCTCTTGAAAAAACATTCGGTGAATCACCTGTTATTAAAACATATGGCGGTAGTAACCAATTAGATATTACAACAGATTACAAAATCAATGAATCTGGTGCAGCGGTTGACTCTTCAGTACAGCATAAGCTCTATGAAGGATTAGTACCATTCCTTGCTCCCGGAGCAACTGTTTTTGATTTCGATAAGAACTATGTTCAGGGTTCAAAGAAAGTAGAACCAACTATCTCTGATGATCTTAAATCAGGAGCTAAATGGGCTACATTCTGGTCGCTGTTAATAATATCATTGTACATATTTATCCGTTTCCGCGACTGGAGATATTCACTGGGTACCCTGGTATCTCTGTTGCACGACGTGTTGATTACATTGATTGTATTCTCATTCTTTAAAGATATCGTTCCTTTCCCGCTTGAAATAGACCAGCATTTTATTGCTGCGATATTAACGGTGATAGGTTTCTCGATGAATGATACCGTTATCGTATTCGACCGTGTTCGTGAATACAGCCATCAAATGAAAGGTGCATCAAAAGGTGAAGTGATTAACCGTGCGATCAATGATACTTTAAGTCGTACCATCATGACTTCATTAACCGTGTTCCTCACCCTCCTCATCCTGTTCCTGGTAGGTGGTGAAGTAACTAAAGGCTTTGCGTTTGCAATGTTAATTGGTGTGGTTACCGGTACTTACTCTTCTATTTTTGTGGCAGCACCGATCCTTGTAGATCTTGCAAAAAACAAACCATTGGGAGATATAGAAGACCAATCTAAAAAAGAAGACGATAAAAAGAAGAAACCGGCTCTGGCCAAATAAGATATTGAGATTTTTGGGATGTAATGGGATGATTGGGATTTAATCCAGTCATCCCATTTCTCTTTTAAGGTTAGCCTGTTCAGCCCATTATCCCACTACAGCCCATCAATCCCACTAATCCAATTTCAGCCCATTAATCCCATTAGTTAAGAGAAGGTTATTTACAATCCCCTAACTAAACATCAGGAGACCTTTGCACTACCTTAAAGGATCTCGTCATGCAAGTATTTCAAACTTCCTCATCAACCCGGTGGGTAAGATTTCAATGGGGAACGCGCATTATTATTTTCATCGCAGCACTCTTCATCATCATTTTAGCCATCACCATTAGCCGTGGTTATACACCGGAACTTCCGCACTTAAAGAATGTTCAATATAAGAAGTCGCTGGATTCAACACAGCAATTTGTTTATAAGAATAGTATTATAGCCAGGCAATACGGCGGCTTCCGCAAATTCATCCAGGAAAAAGAAGCTTACCAGCAGGGGAATTTTAATATCATGAAAATGAAGCCCGCTGATATGCGAAGCTATGATTTGAATAATTTGATGTCTAATTCCGATAGCAGCTTTCATTCCTTTACAAAATTCTCCTGCGGCATCCGGGCCGGATTTTATGTACCCTGGGACCCTCAATCATTTTATTCCCTGCAAAGAAATATCTCCAGGCTAAATATGGTTATGCCCGAATGGATGCTCATCAATGCTGACGCAGATACACTGTATGTTCAGAAAGATGACAGGGCACTGGAAGTGATGAAGAAAGCGGGCGTAAAAATAATGCCCATGCTTTCCAATAATTACAAGGAAGTATTTCGGGGAGATGCAGTGAAACGAATTATCACCAATCCTGTTAAACGTGAGCGGCTAATCAACGACGTTATTAAGGTGCTCGAACAAAATAAATTCGCAGGTGTAAATGTAGACTTTGAAGAATTACAACAGGAAGACGACAAAGCTTTTGTGTCGTTTCAAAAAGAATTATACCTGCGACTACATGCTAAAGGCTTTTTGGTTACGCAGGATATTATTCCTTTTAACGATGACTATAATTATAAAGAGCTTTCGAATTATAATGATTACCTGGTAGTAATGGCATATGACCAGTTTTCTGATCAAACTGCTCCCGGCCCAATAAGTGATCAAAAATGGATTGAAGCAGCAGTTGATGATGCCAGAAAAAAAATTCCGGAAGAAAAAATAATCCTTGCCATGGCCGCCTATGGCTATGATTGGCCCAGGGGCAGGGAAGCGGAAAATGTTACTTATCAAAAAGCTTTAGCCATTGCAAAAGAAGAAGATGGTACTATCGAGTTTGATAATGACAGTTATAATCTCAGCTTTACTTATAACGATGATAAAGAATTGCCGCATACCGTTTATTTTACAGATGCAGCGACCAATTTTAATACACTACGTTTTGCCTCCGAATCAGGATTAGCAGGTGTTGCACTTTGGCGTTTAGGTTCAGAAGATAGCAGGTTGTGGGATTTCTATTCGCTCGATATGAACAAGAATGCCATCCGTGCATTTGATTTTTCAGCTTTCAGCAGCGTTGAATCACCGGAAGATGTGGATTATACCGGCAATGGAGAAGTGCTGGATATCATCAGTACGCCTACCAATGGAAAAATAAGTCCCGAGCTGGATACATCAGAAATGTTGATCAGCGAGGAAACTTATAATACGATACCTTCCATGTATATTGTTCAGAAATATGGGGAAGATACAAGTGTTGCAGGAAAAAAGAAACTGATCCTCACTTTTGATGATGGCCCCGATCCAACTTATACACCTCAAATACTGGATATACTGGCAAAGGAACACGTGCCCGCTACTTTCTTCCTGGTCGGTATAAATGCAGAGAACAATATACCACTGGTAAAAAGAATCTATAATGAGGGTCATGAAATTGGCAATCATACATTCACACACCCCAATATCGCTGAAGTAAGTAAACGCAGAGCCATTCTTGAAATGGAATCAACCCGTTTATTGATTGAATGCATCACAGGTCATTCTACAATAATGTTCAGGGCACCTTTTAACGCTGATGCAGAACCGGAAAAACGAGAGGAGTTAGTACCAGTGGCGTTGGCACGAACCAAGAATTATCTTGACATTGGAGAATCCATAGATCCGGAAGACTGGGAACCGGGCGTTCCAAGCGATACCATTGTTGAGAGAATAATTAAAAGAAAAGAAGAATTAATAGCTGCCGGCCTGCCCGGTAATACCATTCTATTACACGATGCAGGTGGTGATGGAAGGAAGGAAACTGTAAAAGCCTTACCCCGCATCATTGACTACTATAAAAAGCAAGGCTATACATTTACAACAATCGCAGATATTCTTGGAAAGAAAAAAGATGATCTTATGCCTGCAGTTCCAAAAGGAAGCGGCTATTATCTTATTCAACTAAATAATTTTCTGGCAGAATTTGGATTTTGGGGAGGACATTTCTTATTTGCACTTTTCGTTGTGTTTATCATGCTTAATATACTTCGATTATTAATTCTGGGAATTTTGGCAGTAAAAGAAGAACAGAAACTAAAAAAAGCTCCGGTAGGTCATTTTCTAAAAACCAAACAAACTAAGGTTAGTCTTATAGTACCTGCATACAACGAAGAAGTAAACGCCGTAAGTTCTCTGAAAAACTTATTAAAAACTACTTACCCCGATATTGAAATAATTTTTGTGGATGACGGCAGTAAAGACAATACTTACCAGGCAGTTTACGAGGAATTTAAAGATCATCCCTATCTCAGGATATATAGCAAGCCCAATGGAGGAAAAGCTTCTGCACTTAATTACGGAATTGAACAATCAACTGCTGATATTGTAGTATGTATTGATGCAGACACGAAGCTGATGCCAAATGCCATATCCCTATTGGTAAAACATTTCGACAATCAAAAAGTGGGTGCCGTTGCCGGGAATGTTAAAGTAGGCAATGAAGTAAATATGCTTACACGCTGGCAGTCCATTGAATATATAACAAGCCAGAATTTTGATCGTAAATCTTTTGCCTATATCAACGCTATTACCGTTGTACCCGGTGCAATTGGTGCTTTTAGAAAAAAAGCAATTGTAGATGCTGGTGGATTTACTACCGATACACTGGCAGAAGACTGTGACCTCACTATAAGAATTTTGCGGCAGGGTTATATTATCGAAAATGAAAATGAAGCCATCGCATTAACAGAAGCTCCGGAAACGCTGAAGATGTTTCTCAAACAACGTTTTCGCTGGAGCTTTGGCGTTATGCAAACAACATGGAAACATAAAGACGCAATGTTCAATCGAAAGTATGGCAACCTGGGCATGTTGGCTTTACCCAATATCCTGATTTTCCAGTTTATCATTCCCGCATTTGCACCACTGGCAGATTTTTTCATGGTTATTGGTTTACTAACTGGCAATGCAGAAAAGATCATGTTATACTACGGCCTGTTCATTTTAATAGATTTAGCTATAGGCTTGCTGGCATTTAGTTTCGAAAAAGAAAAACCGTATAAGCTGATCCTGCTAATTCCACAAAGACTCATTTACCGTTGGCTGATGCTTTACATCTTATTTAAATCCTATCGGAAAGCGCTAAAAGGAGAGCTACAAGGCTGGGGAATTTTGAAAAGGACGGGCAAAGTAAAAGATGTAGTGGCTGCTTAAGTTATAAAGATATTTAATTCAATTTTTTATCTAAATTTTCAATACTCAATATTCAATACTCAATCTTCAACTAAGAACATAACCCTAAAATTCAGCCCTATCAACTTGCAAGCCCTGAAAGGGCGCAATATCACAGCGATGGCTGTACGGCCGTCGTTCTTAACCAGCGCATGCAGAGATATATTTCAATTCGATTTTTTTTATTGAAATCTTCAACACTCCATCTTCAACCAAAAACACTGCCCTAAAATTAAGCCCTATCAACTTGCAAGCCCTGAAAGGGCGCAATATCATAGCGATGGCTGTACGGCTGTCGTTGTTGTGGCAGCGCAAGCTGAAATAAGTTTCAATTCGATTTTTTTTATTGAAATCTTTAACACTCCATCTTCAACCAAAAACACAGCGCCTAAAAATCAGCGCAATTAACTTGCAAGCCCCGAAAGGGTGCAATATCATATTAATTTCTGTACGGCCGTCGTATTTAAATTCGCATTCCTTCGCGTTTCGTAAAACCCAAATTACATATTTGAACCACGAAGGAACGAAGTATACAAAGAGAGTTGTACTCTATTATAGACCTTCCCAAAAAAAAGAAGCGCCGCCCAGGAATGAGCAACGCTTTAACCCTAAAGAAACCGAGTTATTAACTTTTTTTATTCTCTTTATAACGTTTATCCGGAGTTCCGTCATTTTTTGTATGCGTAACAGGAGCAGTGGCTTCCTTATTTGCTTTATAGCGCATATCCGGAGTACCATCTTTTTTAACTGGTGCTGTAGTACTTGTTTTTACAGGTGCAGCCGGTGTAGTAGAAGGAGTAGTAGTGGCAGGCTTTGTTGTTTTCACTTCTTTTTTAGTCGCGGTTGCAGGTGCCGTTTGAGCAAGGGATGCAACAGACAAACCAGTAAATACCAAAAGCAACGACAAAAGTTTTTTCATTGTTATGTTTATTGACATTACGAATTTGAGTAAGAATTTTTCTTTGCGGAAATATTTAGGGTTCGTTAACTGCTACTTAACCAAAGTGAATTTCATAAGCAATTTTGGCTTCACTTAACCCCCTGTTAACAATAATAAATCGTCCCTTTTAACCAAATGGAAGCAAATTTGTTGAAACCGTGTAAATTACCATATGCGCTCAGTTACCGTTAAATGGATGATGTTGATAGCAAGCCTGTTGGTAGCTGTTATTATAGTTGTGCAATTATATTGGCTGAATAAAGTTTATTCATACGAACAAAAGCAATTTAACAGCAACGTGGTAAGAAGTATCAGGGGATTGCTGGAAGATATTGATCTTGCTGATTACCCGGCAACTGATCTTCATAGGATAATCCAGCATCCCGATCCCAACTCCTTCCTGGTGGTCATTGACAGTATTCCGCCAAAAGATACCCTGGTGTTTTACATGACAAATGAGCTGGAAGACTTTGAAGTGTCGGCAGATTGTAAAATAGGCGTATATAGCGATTCAACTGACAAATATTTATATGAGACCTATTTGCCAACCGCCGCTTCGCGCGAACCCATGAAGGCAAATGTTGTTTTACCGACTATAAAAAAAAATTACTCCTATCTCTACCTTTTCTTTCCCAACAGAAAACAATACATATTGGATCAGTTGGGGTTATGGATCCTGGGTAGTATTCTTTTAATTCTCGCGCTTCTTGGACTTGTAGCCAGTCTATTCTATCTGTACAAACAGAAAACGCTAAACGAGGTACAGAAAGATTTTGTGAATAATTTTACTCATGAGTTTAAAACACCGCTGGCCGTTATGAAACTGGCTTCGGATGTACTTACCTCACCAACGATAACGCAACAACCCGACCGTTTAAAAAAATATGGCAGCATAATACAGGAGCAAACGGCACATTTACAGGGACAAGTGGAGAAACTTCTGAAAACTGTTACAACAGATGCACATGAATTGAAACTTGAAATCAGTAATTTTTCTCCAAATGATGTCGTTAAAAATGTGATTCAACTACTTGACCCACTTATTAAAGAACGGCATGCAAGAATTGAATTTCAGCTTGAAGAAAATAATTTGCACATAAATGCTGATGAGTCGCATATGAGTATGGTACTGGTAAACCTGATAGAAAATTCTATCAAATATTCAAAAGATCCATTAGTAATTTTAACAACTGTACAGGAAAATGGAAGCTTTATTATTTCTGTAAAAGACAATGGAATTGGAATCGACAAGAAATATATTCCACTTCTCTTCAAGAAATTCTTCCGTGTTCCCACAGGTGATGTACATAATGTAAAAGGATTTGGGCTCGGTCTAAACTTCGTTAAAAAAGTAATAGATGCACACAATGGAAAGATTGTAGTTAGTAGCTTACCGGGCATTGGTACAGAATTTAAAATTTTATTACCCAACTTATTAAATACAAATCTATGATGGCCCCTAAAGGAAAAATTTTATTGGCTGAAGATGATACATCTCTCGGCTTTGTCATTAAAGACTCCCTCGAAATTGAAGGTTATGAAGTAGTTCATTGCGCTGATGGTCAGACAGCCATTGATCGTTTCAACAAAGCAGAATTTGATCTTTGTTTACTGGATGTGATGATGCCGAACAAAGATGGATTTACTGTCGCGAAAAAAATTCGTCAGCAAAGTGATTTGGTACCAATCCTTTTCCTAACCGCCAAATCATTGGAAGAAGACAAACTAAAAGGATTTCATACCGGTGCTGACGATTATATTACCAAACCTTTCAGTATGCAGGAATTATTGTTAAGAATGGATGTCTTCCTGCGTCGTTCACGAAAACTTGTATCCGAAACCAATGAAGAATTTACTATTGGTAAACTCAGGTTTTCATATTCAGATCTGAAATTGTATGCTCAGGGCATAAGCTTTGATCTTACTCAAAAGGAAGCTGACCTACTTCGCTTTCTTTGCCAGCACAATAATAAAATTCTTAAAAGAGATGAAATACTATTGAATGTTTGGGGGAAAGATGATTACTTTTTGGGAAGGAGTATGGATGTATTCATGACAAAACTTCGCAAATATTTTAAAATTGATCCCAGTATAATTTTAGAAACAATTCACGGGGTAGGATTTCGGTTTAATATCCCTGCTTAGATTTCAGATTTTAGATTGGCGATTTCGGATTTACCTGTAAGACGTTTAATTTTTGCAAAAAATAATTTGTAAAATCCGAAATCGCCAATCTAAAATCTGAAATCAACCACAGTAAGGGCTGTATTAATGCAACATAAAACTCACCCCGGCCTTAATACTAAGTGAATTCAGGTTTTTCAGATCGCCATAATTATAAGGCATTATATTATAAGCTGCGCCAATATTAAAACCTGTACCGCTTTGTTTCCGGAATGGAACAAATAATCCCGCTTCCGGAATAGCTGCAAACCCAAATGAAGTTTTAGAATCGGCAAACTCACCAAGATACTGACGATACCTTACAACGTTACCACCAACGCCCAATGCCAAATATGGTTGCACAGCGCTATTCTCCAGGAAATTATATTGTGCTTTTACGAGTATGGGAGTTGTTTGCAAAGAGTTGGTGATGACTGCAGAAATATCACTTCCATCATTCAACTTGTATAAAGATCGTTCATAACGTTGATAGAAGTCCTGGTAACCAGCAGCGCCACCCAGGCTAAATTTATTATTGAAGTGATACATAATTTCTCCACCTACACCGCGATAGGAAGTATTGCCTACAAAATCATTAAAAGTACCCATAGGAATTGCTGCGGAGTAATTCAGTTTCATGGTAACTGTTCCCTGTTGCGCATGTGTGGTATTAGCAACTAATAAAAAAAATGCACTTATAGCTATCAATTGAATCGTTTTCATCTTTTACTTTTTTAATCTTTTAATTAATTACCGGCCTGGATATATGGCGACTGAGTGAACAAAGCATTTACCTGGCTATTTACATTAGAAGGATTGAAAATCCCCGAGCCACGTATCACGCCGCTCCATACTGATTTTATTTTTCCGGTAGAAGAAGCATTCTTCAAATCAAACATATCCATAGATAAAGCGACGTCGGTTACACTATAAACGCCTGCATAGGAGCCATAATAGGGATAACCACCGTAACCCCAGTAGTAAGGATCCCAATAACCACCATAATCATCCCAGTAAGAAGGATAGCTTACAATTCCGGTATAAGTGTTATTAATTTCACTTAGAGAAATACCAAGGTCAGGGTTTTGATCTTTGGCAACAAGGGTATAACCTCTCCCCTGCATTTCTGATTTAATGGCAGCAATGAATTGTTGATCCAGTGCACTATTCGTTTTATTTTCCAGCTTGCCATTGTTAACAATAGCCACCGAATCAGTAATGCTAAAGGTACCGTAAGAACCAAAAGCTGCAGTACTATCATGATTGGTAATATAAATCCTGCTTTCGTCCTCCGTCATGTTATTCAAAGGCTCTTTGGTACAACTGGCAAAAAATAAAAGAGACGATGCCAAAGCAACCATTGTCATTCTGTAATTTTTCATATTTATCAAGTTTTATTATATAAGACAGGCAAAAAAAATACCCGTTTAATGACGGGTAATGATTGTTAACGGTGTGACAACAAATGCTAAAGAAATATTAAAGACGAGGAGCAATTTGAAATTGCAAGTAGAGCGATGAATACTGAATATATACTTGATTTTAAATTTGTGCTGTTGTCCCCATCAACCGCGGCGAGCTGCCGTAATGCGATTCTTACGTGCCACTTAAACTTACAAATGCTAAAGAAGAATTAAAGCAGAGCTGGGTGCCAATTGAATATTGAACATTGATCTTGATTATTGAATATTCCTATTCAATAATCAAGATCAATATTCATCAATATTAAACCGCGAACGAGGTTCCGCATCCACAGGTTTTAGATGCATTAGGATTACTAAATGTGAAACCACGGGAGTTTAGACCTCCCTGCCAGTCAATTTGCATTCCCATCAGGTAAATTCCATGGGATTTATTCATAATACAGGGTATTCCCTCTATTTCAAATCTATCATCAGCTTCTTCAGGCTTGTCAAATCCAAGAATATAGCTCATTCCCGAACAGCCGCCTCCTTTAACCCCCACGCGCAATAACTGGGTATTGTCAAAGCCAGGCTCGCTCATAAGCCTGTTAATCTCTGCGATCGCTCCCTCTGTCAATGTAACCGGTGTTATGATATTTATCTCCATATTCAACAATTTCAGGATTATCTGCAAAAATAATCCAGTTCTGCATAATTACATTACAAATACCCCGTTTGTTGATGAGAAACCATTTAAGCGGTTATTTTTGTGAAATAATTAAATCAAGACTAAAGCTATTACATGCAAACTTCAACAATGATTGCGATTGCTGTGGCAATATTTGCCGGATTGGGCATTCTATACTACATATCATATCTGAAAGACAAAAAAGAGGAGAAAAAATTGCCGAAAGTTAATCCGAAAGAAGAAGGACAAACTAACCAGTTAAAGCTTCAGGCATATGAAAGGCTGGTAATACTTTCCGACAGAATAGCATTACCAAATCTCATTAACAGGGTAAATCAACCTGGTCTGAGCAAAACTGATATGCAACAATTACTCACACAAACAATACGGCAGGAATTTGAATATAATTTATCACAACAGATTTATGTTAGTGCGGCAGCCTGGGATGCAGTCCGCAACCTTAAAGAACAAAATATTCTAATTGTAAACCAGATATCAGCCATTTTACCCCCAACTGCCAGCAGTTCTGATCTCAATAAACATGTTATAGAATTTGTAATGAATCAACCGCAGGGTTCAATGCACACAATGGTTCAGGAAGCCCTTAGCTATGAGGCTAAGAAAGTGATGTAAATAACTTTATTATTACCGGGTTAAAGTATCTAAATAAATGCTTCGCCTACTTCGCGCCTTCGTGGTTCAAAAAAAGGGAACGTGAAAGCGCGAAATACGCGAAGTTGCACAACATCGATATGACCATCGTAGGATTTATTGTATTTTAAGTTGCTTATAAGATAAATATTTTACTTTACAGCCAGATCATGATCCGATGGCCGGCACCATCTGAAAACATAACGCATAATCATGGCAGATAAAAAAATATATACCGACAGCGGTATTGAAATAAAAGAATGCTACAATCAACCGGTGAACAGGCTGGAGGATCCGGGTTTTTTTCCATTTACACGGGGCATCCAGCCCGATATGTACAGGGGGAAATTATGGACAATGCGTCAATATGCCGGATTTAGTACAGCTGAAGAAAGTAATAAGCGCTATCATTATCTTTTGTCACAGGGCGTAAATGGATTAAGTGTTGCATTTGATCTGCCTACTCAAATAGGTTACGATAGTGATCATCCCCTGGCAGAAGGTGAAGTTGGTAAAGTAGGAGTTGCTATCGATTCACTAAATGATATGCAACAGCTTTTTCATGATATAAAGCTGGAAGATGTTTCTACTTCAATGACTATTAATGCAACAGGATTTATTCTACTCGCTTTTTATGTTGCACTTGCCAAACAACAGGGAGCTGATCTGAAAAAAATATCGGGCACCATCCAGAATGATATATTGAAAGAATATGCGGCACGGGGAACATATATCTATCCTCCTAAACCTTCTATGCGCATCATCACCGATATATTTGAATGGTGCGGAAATGAACTTCCAAAATGGAACACTATTTCAATTTCAGGTTATCATATCAGGGAAGCCGGCAGTACGGCAGTTCAGGAAATTGCTTTTACACTAAGCAACGGTAAAGCTTATGTGAAAGCCGCTTTGGAAAAGGGAATGGATATAAACGTATTTGGAAAACGCCTCTCGTTTTTTTTCAACTCACATAATAATTTATTTGAAGAAGCGGCAAAATTCAGAGCGGCACGTCGTATGTGGGCTATTATCATGAAAGAGTTGGGAGCAACTGATCCCAAAGCCATGATGCTGCGTTTTCATACACAAACAGGTGGAAGTACATTAACTGCCCAACAGCCTTTAAACAATATCAGCAGGGTAACATTGCAAACCCTGGCAGCCGTACTGGGAGGTACACAGAGCCTGCACACTAACGGTTATGATGAGGCGTTAAGTCTGCCAACAGAAGAAGCCGCCCGTATCGCTTTACGAACGCAACAAATAGTAGCTTTTGAAAGTGGTGCCTCCGATACCGCTGATCCGCTGGCAGGAAGTTATTTCGTCGAAAATCTCACTAACGATACCGAATCCGCAGCGTGGAACCTTATCCGAAAAATTGATGCTATGGGCGGAAGTGTCAGCGCAATTGAAGCTGGTTTTATACAGGAAGAAATTGCCCGAAGCGCATACGAGTATCAACGCAATATTGAAAATGGTCAGAAAATAATTGTAGGTGTAAATAAATTTCAATCATCTGAAACAGGTTCAACTCCACTGTTTAAAATTGACGACAGCATACGCCAGGTTCAGACAAAAAAATTAGAACAACTCCGAAATATGCGCAACCCGGCCAAATGCGATAATATACTACAGGATTTGAACGATAAAGCCAGTTCAGACGAGAATATCATGCCGACTGTGATTGAAGCAGTAGAAAATAAATGTACACTGGGAGAAATAGCAGACACTTTGAGAGAAGTGTATGGTGAATACAAATAGCCTGTTTTCCTAAATATAGTATCAATACTTACTCCTTACAGCAATTTTTATGTTGAAAAAAATACTGAAATTAGTAGCGATAATTTTAGTTATTGCTATCGCATTGTTTTTCATACTTGCTCCCGGTATCGTAGATCGATCAAAAAATACGGTAATATTAAAAGCCCCTTATCCAGGAAAAGTTAGCTGGTACGATTCCATAAATTTCATTGCTGATCTGCATTGTGATGCATTATTGTGGGATCGAAACCTTTTGAAACGGCATAGTAGTGGCCAGGTAGACCTTCCCCGGCTGCAGGAAGCAAATGTTGCTTTACAGGTATTCGGCATCGTAAGTAAAACTCCAAAAAATCAAAACTATGAAAACAACGACAGCACAACTGATAATATCACCCTGCTTAGTTTTGCACAACTACAGCCTCCTTCTTCCTGGTTTAGTTTAAAAGCAAGGGCACTTCATCAATGTGCTGAATTACATAAATGCGCAGCGGCCTCAGGTGAGCAATTGCGCCTAATTGAGAATCAATATGACCTACGAAAACTTATTGAAGATCGCCGGCAAAATAAAAAACTCGTTGGTTCAATGCTGGGTATTGAAGGTGCGCATTGCCTGGAAAACGATCTCAATAACCTGGATGACTTTTATAAAGCCGGGGTTCGTTATATTGGCCCTATACATTTTTTTGACAATGAATGGGGAGGATCGGCTCACGGAGTAAAAAAAGAAGGACTTACTGAAAAAGGAAAAATGCTGATCAAAAAAATGAACAGTATGCATATCATTGTTGACCTCGCACACGCATCGTCAAAATCCATAGATGATATACTTGCTATAAGCACACAACCTGTTTTAGTGTCGCATACCGGTGTGCAGGGTATCTGCAATAATTCAAGAAATTTATCCGACGGGCATTTATGGGAAATCGGGAATAGAAATGGATTGGTTGGAATAGGCTTATGGGAAACAGCGGTCTGCGGTACAGATGCCGCTGCAACGGCCAGGAGCATACGATATGTAGCCGACAAGATTGGCGTTGATAAGGTAGCGCTTGGCTCAGATTTTGATGGCGCCATTGATGCAGCTTTTGATATTACGGGACTGCCACTGCTGGTGAATGCATTAATCAAAGAAGGTTTCTCTAAAACTGATATAGAAAAAATCATGGGCGGAAATACCAGGGATTTTTTTTTGAGGAATTTGCCGGTTCGGAATTAGAAACTCCAAAGTAAAAAGTAAAAAATAATTACTGTAATTCAAGATATCATACTGCGCTATCAAACTTTCAAGCTGAGCATTCAAGTTGTCATCCTGAGCAATTTTACTGTCATCCTGAGCCTGTCGAAGGCTTATTGTGAACAGCTTAGAATAAAAGTAAAAAATTGAAGAGGGTATAATTGTAAAAGCTTCACAATCCGCACTTCGACAGCGCTCAGGATGACAGTAAAATGATGCTAAATGCCCAAAATCAATTTTTTGAATTTTTACTTTTGATTTTTGACTTCCTACGTCGTACTTTTCTTTATAAAATCAAAACTGCCCACATGCATCTCCCCAAAAGTTTGGCTTCCATCGATGTGTTCCGCGCCATTACTATGTTCCTGATGATCTTTGTAAATGATCTTTGGTCGCTGGAAGGAGTGCCGTTATGGATGGAGCATACAAAGGCAGCTGAGGATGGAATGGGTTTGTCGGATACTATATTTCCTGCATTTCTTTTTATTGTGGGGCTCTCACTTCCGTTCGCGATATCTGGCCGTCTATCAAAGGGAGAAACTACAAAAGATACCTTTCTACACATTCTGTCCCGATCATTTGCGTTGTTGCTAATAGGATTTTTTCATGTAAACCTGGAAAGCTATAGCAGCCTTTCCTTGTTACCTAAACCGATCTGGCAAATATTAATTACGATCGGTTTCTTTCTCATATGGCTCGATTACCCCACAACCATGGAAAAAAACAGGCGTCGTATATTCCAGGGTTCAGGTATAGCGATTCTCATACTCATGGCGATACTTTATAAAGGTGGTGACGCTGAAAAAACCGAATGGATGAAACCACATTGGTGGGGAATACTGGGTATTATCGGTTGGTCGTACCTGTTATGTGCATCTATTTATCTTTTTACGAAGGGGAAATTAAACGCCCTGATCATTGCGCTCATACTCCTCCTGCTTTACAATATTGCATCTTTAGCAGGTTACACGTCTTTCCTGGGTAGCGCGCGGCAATACCTTTGGATAATCGGCAACGGTTCTTCGGCTTCATTAACAATGGCTGGAATTGTTACATCAGTTATCTATCGCCGGTTAAACGAACAAGGAAAAAACAATCAATTCTGGCTGATATTAACTGCTATTGCTGCGTTCATGTTTATCGCAGGATTTGCATTAAGACCATTCTGGGGCATTTCAAAAATAAGGGCTACTCCTTCCTGGACCATGATCTGCACGGGTATTAGCATCATCTGCTTTATATTCCTGATTTATCTTATAGATATCAAAAATAAGCAAGACTGGTTCAGTTGGATAAAACCAGCCGGCACCAGTACGCTTACCTGTTACCTTCTCCCCTATATTCATTATGCGCTGTTTAATCTTATCGGGATACAATTACCCCTGGTACTAAGGACAGGTATCGTTGGTATCGGAAAGTCACTGCTTTATTCTTTAATCATTATTTTAATTGCAGGATGGCTGGAAAAGAGAAGATGGAGACTTAAACTTTAGCTTTCCGGATTCTCCGTAAATGATCATAATAGTTTTTATTTTACATAGCTATGCGATGGAAGAAAATCATTTATTTCCTATTGGCCTGTATAATAGTAGTTATAACAACGTATATTTTTCAGGACAAAAAAATTGACAGGATTGAAAATAGCGCTATTAAATATGAATTGGTAAAAGATTGGCTTAAACTACCAATTCAGCAAAAACTGGGAAATCCGACAGGTTTAGGAATAGATACAAACCAAAATATTTTTATACTACACCGGGCTGGCAGAGAATGGCCATTGTTAGGATCGATGCCCGCAAGCTATATCAAAGAAAAGACTGTACTACAGGTTGAAAAAGAAACCGGGAAAATATTAAACAGCTGGGGTGATAGTTTATTCATCATGCCACATGGCTTAACTGTTGATCAGAATAATAATATTTGGATAACCGATGTAGGACTTCAGCAGGTATTTAAATTCAGTCACGAAGGCAAACTCCTTATGAAATTGGGAGAAGCTAATGTTTCGGGAAACGATCGCACACATTTTAATCGTCCAACAGATATTGCCATCGCCAACGACGGATCATTTTATGTTAGTGATGGGTATGGCAATAGCCGGGTAGTAAAGTTTTCTGCAGAAGGAAAATATCTTTTCGAATGGGGTAAAAAAGGAAATAAAGAATCTGAATTCAATATACCCCATGGCTTAGACCTGGATGCAAGCGGAAATGTTTATGTCGCAGATAGAGAAAATAACAGGATTCAGGTTTTTAATTCCAATGGCAAATTCCTGAAGCAATACAGCGAAAAAAATTTCGGGAATATTTGCTCGGTAAGTTTTAGCGAAAACAATAAAAAACTATTCGCTATCGACGACCGCAGCTTTCTAAAAATAAAACATCGGGGGTCTGATGTTTTACTCATAGATTCAGCTGCATCAGTGCTGGCGCGCTTTGGCAGATCCGGTTTCTACGATGGACCGGTTTGCTGGTATCATGATATTGCAGTAGATAGTGAAGAAAATATATATGTAGGAGATATACTTGGAAACCAGGTTCAAAAGTTTAAAATGACTTCGCCCCATTGAATTCCATTCGTTGCCTATTCTTCGCAAAACGGTTCTCGCCTGTTCCACAAGCAACATTTAATTTTTAATGCTGTCTTTTATATATCTCCTATTGATTAAAAGAAACCGATGCTCAAAAAACTACTTCAAAATAGCGTGGCGCAACCTGGTTAAAGATCGCCAGTTTACAGTTCTGAACCTGCTGGGTTTATCAACAGGTTTGGCGTGTGCCTTATTAATCTGTTTGTGGATTAACGATGAATGGAGTATCGGTAAATTCAATAAGAATGATGATCAGCTTTTCCAGATTTTACAAAACTGGTCAACGGCTGAAGGAATACAAACCGGGGAAAACACACCCGGACTTTTGGCAAAAACACTCAAGGAAGAAATTCCAGAAATCGAGTATGCTGTTTCAACTATTCATCCTGGTGGACTCATCAGCGAAAAAGGAATAATTTCTCTTGGCAACGACCATTTTGAAGCGAGTAGCTTATTCGCAGGTAAAGATCTCTTCAACGTATTCTCCTATACGCTATTAAAAGGAGATAAAGACCAGGTTTTGTTAAAGCCAAATGCTGTCATTATTTCTGATGAGATGGCAGCAAAAATTTTTCGGACAAACGAAAACGCCATCGGCAAATTGGTGGATTGGAACCAGACCGGACTTAGCGGTTTATATATCATAACAGGGATTTTTAAAAAACCGCCGCCTGCATCTTTAGACCAATTCGATATTATTTTCAATTACGAACTTTTCCTGGAAAGAAATTCCAAATTAAACAGTTGGGGAAACAGAAGAGTTTGAGAGGGGAATAAAAGGAAGTAAAAATTCAGAAACTAACCCCGAAGGGGGTGGCATTATTATAGAAAACGGCAAGGGATCAAAGAATAACCCCGAAGGGGTGACATTATTTCCACCAATAATATCACCCCTTCGGGGTTATTCATGCTAATTAGCTTTCTCTATAATAATGCCACCCCCTTCGGGGTTAGTTTCTGAATTTTTACTTTTTACTTTTGAACTTTGAATTCACAATTCGTTCCCTTTTCATATTTACTCATTTTAATTCACCAGAAACCTATACCCAATTCCCTTGATCGTAATGATCTCCAGCTTTTCGTCTTCCTTCAAATAACTGCGAAGTTTAGTTATGTATACATCGAGGTTTCGTGAATTGAAAAAGGAGTCGTTTCCCCATAAAAGGTTAAGAATATCCTTCCGATCAATAACTCCTTCCCTGTTTTCGTATAATAGTTTCAGTAACTCTGATTCACGGAATGACAATTTCTTCTCTTGCTTTCCATCATTCAACACCTGCCTGTTTACCTGGAAATTATATCGACCTATCTGCACCGAGTCGCCTGTTATCTTCTGTGTATTATCATTTTGTTTCGTTCGCAATGCATTATGTATTCTAACAATCAATTCTTCCATGCTAAAGGGTTTGCGGATATAATCATTTCCACCCAATGAAAAACCCTTTACCAGATCTGTAGTTTGAGTTTTGGCAGTTACAAAAAGTATTGGAACTGTTTCGTTGATACTTCTTATTTCTTCTGCGATTTCAAAACCATCTTTATTGGGCAACATTACATCCAGTACACAAACATGAGGCTCAGACTTTTTGAACAGGTTAAACACTTTGTCACCATCGCTTTCCATCAACACTTCAAATCCCCTGCTCTCCAGGCTTTCTTTGACGATCTTTCCCAGGAACAACTCGTCTTCTACATACAATACTTTTATTTTATTCATATTTGCTGAACGGGATTTTTACAATGAATTCACTGCCAACCTGCGGCTGACTCTCGACACTGATACTTCCATTATGGCGCTGAACAACATGGGCAACATAGCTGAGGCCCAGTCCATACCCCTTTACATTATGTTTGTCTCCGGTAGGCACCCTGAAAAATTTATCAAATATTTTATCCTTGTACTCTGCAGGTATACCTGTTCCATTGTCGGTTACTGCTATAGTCCAGTAACCAGGCACTTCGCTAATTTTAACCTGTATAGATGGATTTGCCTTACTATATTTCAATGCGTTATCGAGGAGGTTATATAGCACACTTGTCATATGCATTTTATCAGCAAAAATATTCATCGGATTGGAGCTTGAATCAACATTCACTTTTGCCTGGTATTTTTCAAATTGAAGACGCATAGAAGCTACAATTTCATCAGCCAGTGCACGAATATCGAACCATTCCTGCTTAAGCTCTATTTCTTTTTTCTCGAACATAGAAATTCTCAACACTTTATCAACCAGCAGGGATAACCGCTGCAATTCATTTCCGGATATATCGAGATACTCTTTTGCCCTCTCAGGATTATCCAATGCATTAAAATTCTTCATCGCTTCTATCGCAACACTTACCGTTGCTATCGGTGTTTTTAATTCATGCGTTATGTTACTTATAAAATCATTCTTTAATTCAGTAAGCTTTTGTTGTCGATTCAGGTTGCGTTGTAATAAAATAAACGATAGCAATGTTATTCCCACCAATAGTATCGATACCATGATCTGCGGCAGAAGTTTTCTTAACAGGTAAGAAACATTGTCACCAAATTCTACCTGGTATGTAACGGGTTTCGTAAATCCTAATGTTACTTCTGAAGAATTCTCCATTCCGCTGAAAGGCATCCTTACCCTTTCTCCGGGTGCTGCAGCGTGACGGGTGATAGAGAAGGACACGGGAAGTTTTTCATGTTCTAACGCCAATTTGTACCTGGCTGAAATATCTTTAACAGTGAGAGAATCTTCCAGGGAATCTACGCCCCGCAAAATTCTTACTAGCCCATCCTGTGGCGTGAATTGGGCCATTTCCTTTTCATTCTTCAAATCGTCATCATCGGGCGAAAATACTATTCTAATATTCCGGCCGCTATCTTTTGATAATTTTTCTTTGCGATTGTTCATGGAAACAATCGTGACTGATTTTATATGATTCATGCTATCACGCACCTGGCTCTTCAATACATTCACAAAACCAGCTGCATCAGATTTATTGGGTATGCGTAAATGAATGCTGGTATCGAGCTGAAGTTTTTCTGCATGAGCCTCATAAATTGTTTCTTTGAAAATCGCATCGCCCCGATGCTGCATACTGCTCTTTTCTTCCTTATAGCTTTTCCAAAGCCAATACGACTGAAAGGCGATCAGGGCTATGATCGTCAGCAGCACAGGCTCAAATATCACTATTTTAAATTCCTTCCTCTTTGACATAAACTTCTACAAAAGTAAATTTTTGATGTCTCTCATTCAATTCCCTTTAACCTTAATTAACATTAAAGCAAGGCTGTTTAACCTCTATTCAAATGCCCTGTTTTTAGCTTTGGTTATAAATTACACAAAATGAAAAAAACCGTAATTGCAATAACCGCGCTCCTAGTCACACTATCCTCACAGGCACAGGTAAAAGAAGGTAAAGTAATCTACGAAAGAAAGGTGAACATGCACAAAAGACTAGGGCCGGAGAGTGAGAGTATGAAGAATATGATTCCTGAATTCAATACCTCTAAAATGCAATTATTCTTTGTTGCGGATGCTTCACTTTTTAAAGCAATTCCCGAAGCAGAAGATGTAAGAGAAACTGCAGACGACCAGGGTGAGAGAGTGGTAATGCGTTTTGGCGGCGGGGGTGATAATGAGAACTATAAAAATTATACCACGCAAAAAATGATCGAGCTCAGGGAACTTGGTCCAAAAAAATATATCATAGAGGATAGCTTACGTAAACAAAACTGGAAATTATCTGAAGAAACAAAAACTATAAAAAATTATACCTGCAAAAAAGCGACTGCCAAAAATTCGCAGAACCAGGATGTAATTGCGTGGTATGCTGAAGATATCAGCACACCCAGCGGACCCGAAGGTTTTGGTGGCCTGCCCGGACTTATTCTCGAAATGGATATTGATAATGCTGGTATTGTTTTTACAACCCTCGAAATAACAGCTTCTGAAGCAGATGCACGAATGGTAAAAGCACCCACCAATGGTAAAAAAATTACCCGCGAGGAATATCAGAAAATGATGCAGGAACAATTTGGTGAAGCTCCGGGAGGTGGCCCAACTATCAGGATCATCCGCAATTAATGTAACCTTATCCGCAATTTAAATATAGCCCCGATTAGTCGGGGATTTTTAGTGTTGAGAACAATATAAAAAGCTAAATAATTTCTTAGTTCATTCTTTTGCATAACAAGTTGTCATCCTGAACCTGTCGAAGGGCGGATTGCAGGAGTCTTTGCAAAAGAGTGCTAGGACTTCTTACCTTTCTATTCAACATACTTAATGAAGCGCCCTTCGACAGGCTCAGGATGACAGCATGGGAGTGCGGCATGATAGCATGGGATGCAGAAACATAAGTGCTATGCACAATTCAATGGATGCGCTTGTTGTAAAATAACAACACAGCGCCGTCATTATAATTAATAACCACGGAATAGCGTACAATTTGTTAACCCTTATCAATAACAAAATCAAAAAATAAGGCACAAATAACTCCCGCGCATCTTTTCTCCGCGGTAAATACCACTTATCTCCGCGGCATCATAACCCTAATTGCATCTCTTTGCACCGGTGCAGACTTACCCGCGAAGCGACTGATATTATACGTGAAACTTAATAACCAATAACGATTCAAAACCTTGTAAGCAACATCCTCGATATAATTTTGGTTTGTTGTACGACTAATCCCAATATTCTGGTTCAATATATCCATCATCTGCAAACGTATCTGCCCCTTTTTACTTTTGAATATTTGCTTAGCCATTCCTGCGTTCCACAAAACAGCATCCTCGTTAAACCCATCCCCATAACCCGAACGATGCGTGTAGCTGACATCACTTTCTATACTAAATCCTTTTGGCAAATAAATATTCGCATCCAATCGATATTCCTGCAACCAGTAATTGGTATTGAGCATAGGCTGCAGGGAATAGTGGGCTCGTGTATAATCAACACTGGCGCCTGCAGTAATATCAAGCTGTTCTTTGTGAACAAAATTAAAATCAGCACTTTGAGATACCGTCCAGTTATCAATGCCATTCTTCTGCTGATTTACAAAATTAATATTGTGATCATAGCGAATCGTTGTATTGAGATTCAAAGTGCTTTTAATAAATTTTACCGGGAATGCCCATGCGATATTTCCATTTACATTATAAACTCCATTCACATTAACCGGCATGGTTATTCTTACGCCGGTGCTATCAACACGATCATAATTCACAATTTTATTAGTAGTGGCCGACATCCCTAACATAGTAAAGAAACTCGTGCGTCGAAATGGATCGAAAGTGACATAGTTCAATTGCAGGTTATGACGATATTCCTGGTCGAGAGTGGGATTTCCGATTTTGATATTCAGGGGATCGCTATTGTCGGGTACTGGCTGCAATTGCAGAACCGAAGGCTGCTGTGTAAATGTGAAATAATTCAACCGAATATTTCTATAGCGGTTGATATTGTATTGCAACCTGGCATTGGGCAGAAAGTTAATATAGGAATTCCCGATCAAAGAATCTTTAGCCAAAATGGTAAAATCACTTTTCAACAGCGACTGTTGCATCGAAGCGCCAATGGTAGCCGTATATTTTTTATCCTGGTATCTCCAGTTCATCGTTTCGCGATGAGTAGTATAAGTATTGTCAAAATCATTGGTGAGATAATAATTCGGTACAAGATATTTTCCCGATGAGGGATCCAAATCAAATGTTTCTTTACCCGATTCGCTATTTGTAAGATTGAAATTATAATTAAACTCCAGCAAAGATTTTTTCGATAAGGGTTCAGTATAAGAAATAACCGCTCCATAATTATATCCATTATTTTCCTGGTTATAGACCTGGTCGATTGTATCGCTGCCGTACTGTAAACCATTTTCATAAAATTTATTGATCGATCTCAAAGAACCATCGGTTTGGCTATTATTCAAACCAAATGAAATATTAGCTGAGAGTGTTCTTCCTTTAGCCGCAAACCGGTGACGATACAATACATTGTTACTCCAGCTATAACCATTTGCGGCTGCGTTGCTGTTCGAAATTCCATCATTAATCATTTGACCCTTTGGAGTTACTGCATTATAAGCCGTAGCTGCATGGGTTTCTGATTGTTGCCAGGTTACTGCAGTGCTGAACTTAATGGTATTGAATGAATCTATCTTATGATCTGCACTAAGATTTAATCGATGATTCTGATTTAATTTTTCTGATTGGGCATCCTGTGTTTGCGTATAGGATTGTGTGGGCAGAATATATTGACGGGTCGTTTTTTTCAAACCTTCATCTTCGGCACGGTTATAAAAATAACTGCTGTTGATTTCTGTTTTCTTGTTCCAGGTATCGTTGTAATTAATTCCGGCAGCCGTAGTTGTGGTAATAGCCTGGTTATTGTCCATCAAACCCTGAATAGGTATGCCCGACTCTGCCTGTTGTAAACTTCCTCCCCTGCCGCTGTTTAATCCCGGCATTCCACCAGAAAAATTCAGGATATCCTGGAAAGAGAATCCCTGTTTATTGGTATTATTTGCCATGCCAATAGCCGACAATTGTTGCTCGCCCGAAAACTTATTGATATTAAAATTGCCCTGGTATCTCTCTTTATCACCGGCACCAACAGCCGCTTTTCCAAATAATCCATTTTTCTTTTCTGGTTTGAGCGTAAGGTTAATGGTCTTCTGACTATTTCCATCATCAAAACCAGTGAAAGCAGATTGATCTGATTTTTTATCAAATACCTGCACTTTGTCAACCGCATCTGCAGGCAAATTCTTTGTAGCAATTTTGGGATCATTTCCGAAAAATGGTTTTCCGTCAACCAGCACTTTCTGAACTTTTTCACCCTGGGAACGGACTGTGCCATCTTTGTCGACCTGAACACCGGGCAATTTCTTCAGAAGATCTTCTACAACGGCATTAGGTTTTGTTTTAAATGAGCCTGCATTGTATTCCAATGTATCGTTTCTTACACTTACCGGTGGCACTTCCTGTACAACCGTTACTTCATCGAGCAGATCTGATTTTGTAGAAACAGGTAAATAGCCGAGATCAATATCCCTATTGCCGCCAGACACTGTAAAATTCTTATTGATATTTCTAAAACCGACATGTGTAATCAGCAGGCGATACTTTCCATAATCGAGACCCTTAATGATGAAATTCCCATCTTTGTCACTGCGGGCAAAACTTACCAGTGATGAATCTTTAGCGTCTAACACAGTAATGGTAGCTCCAGCCAGCGATTGCTTGGCCGTAGTATCGATCAACGTTCCTTTAATGATACCATCTTTCTGTGCATTGGAAACAACACTGATTAAACAGACAAAACAATGCAGCATTACAAATCTCATAAACCTGGTTTAAGGGTACGAAACTATTCTTACGTGTTTGCAAAGCGGGTTAATTTGGATTGATTTAATGTTAATGGAGGTTAATGAATAAGGTGTTGAATATTGAGAATTGAGCGTTGAAAATTGAATATTCAATTTTCAACGCTCAATTCTCAA
>JADMIO010812875.1_pt1 | contig 39462 bp, 28 predicted proteins | sample 8958161 | NCBI WGS metagenome assembly JADMIO01 (sample SAMN16585339, study PRJNA669376) | soil metagenome | isolation source: Crop rotation soil | place: USA: Cullars Rotation, Alabama | collected 2011 | reverse complement strand
CGCGACAACTTGTCCACGTGGAATTCTAAGCTTAGGATCCCAATGTGCTGGAAAGGAAACGAACAGGGGCAGCTCGAGGATCGGTACATCGTCTCCGATCTCGGCGCGACGTTCGGCAAGATGGGCACGGGCCCTGACTTCCTCGGCGATCGTTCTCGATGGAATCTCGAGGATTTCCGGAAGGGCGAGTTCGTCGGGGAAGTGAAGGACGGCAGACTCGAGCTGCGCTACTCCGGCAAGGCCGAGATCGACGACGTGCCCGTCGAACACGCGCGATGGTTCTTGAGTCTGCTCAGCCAGCTCACGCCTGTCCAACTGCGGCGCGCCTTTGAGGCCGCCGGCGCCACGGAAGCCGAGGTCGTGGGCTACACCGAGCGGTTGCTGCAGAAGATCGAGGAACTTCGGAGGGCTGTTTCTCCCGGCACCGGCACTCCGCGTCCCAGCTAGCCGGTCTCCGCTTCGCGAAGCGGCCTGAAGAACTCGCGCAGATCCTCAACGAGCAGTTCGGGTTCTTCAAGTGCCGCGAAGTGTCCGCCGCGGGGCATCGTCGTCCACCGCTGGACGTTGAAGAAGCGCGCGGCCCATTCACGCGGCGGATGCGAGATGTCCTTCGGGAACATCGCAAACGCTGCCGGCACGCGCGTGGATCCCAGCCATTGTTTCAGCGCTTCCATCGTCCACGTCAGAGGTCCGCTCTTCGCGAAACCCGCGTACGGCAGAAACGACGAGCCGATCGTCTGCGTGATCCAATACAGCGTGACGTTGGCCAGCAGTTCGTCTTTCGTGAACTTCGATTCGACGTCGCCGTGGCAATCACTCCACGAGTGAAATTTGTCGACGATCCACGCGGCCAGTCCTGCCGGCGAATCGTTCAGCGCACGCCCGAGCGTGTACGGCCGCGTGCCCTGGATGAACGCGTACGCGCCGTCGCCTTGTTGCCACTTCGTCGTCGTGTCCAGATAGCGCTGCTCGTCGTGCGACAGATGGTTGGGCGGCCGGAACATGTGCCAGAAGGGCACGTCCGTCAGATGGATGCCGACCAGAGAACCTGCATGACTGCGCGCCAGTTGCTCGGTGACGGTCGTGCCCCAGTCGCCGCCGTGGGCCGCGAAACGGCGATAGCCCAGTGTGTCTTTCATGAGCGCGTGCCACAATCCGCCTACGTCGAAGATCCCGCTGACTTTCTTCGGGGCGTCCGAGAATCCGAAACCCGGCAGACTGGGCACGACGACGTCGAAAGCATCGGCGGGGTCGGCGCCGAACGCTTCTGGATGCGCGAGCATCGGGATGATCTTTGCGAAGCGGAGGAAGGAGTCAGGAAATCCGTGCGTGAGCACGATCGGCAGCGGGCGAGGGCCGGTGCCGCGCTCATGGAGGAAATGGATGCCGACACCATGCACGTCGGCGCGAAATTGCGGAATGCGATTGATCGCGTCTTCTTGGGCGCGCCAGTCGAACGTGTGGGTCCAGTAGTTGACGAGCGCCTTCAGTTCTTGTTGGTCTGTACCAAGATTCCAGCCGTCGTCGATGTCGTCGGTCCAGCGTGTCTGCTGCAGTCGTGCGCGAAGGTCGTCCAGAGCGGCTTGCGGCACGTTAACGCGGAAAGGCGTGACGCCCATCTCACATAGGTTTGCAAGTCCGGTACCGGCGTGCTGCGCGCCATCTCGGTACCCTCGTACTCACTCTGAGCCTATAAGCTGGGGAATATGGCAATCAAACGAATGGATTATGTCAGCGTCGTCGTCGAGGATCTTCCCGCGGCCGTCGCGTTCTTCGCCGCGCTCGGCATGACGAAGGCGGGCGAGGCGCCAGTCGAAGGGGACTGGGTGGACCGCGTCAACGGGATCAGCGATGTGCGCGTCGACATCGTCATGATGCGGACTCCCGACGGGCACGGCCAGCTCGAGCTGACGAAGTTTCGGCATCCGTCATTGGTTGCGCTCCATCCCGCGACCGCGCCACCCAACGCGCTCGGGCTTCGAAGCGTGATGTTCGCGGTCGACAACGTCGACGAGACTGTCGCCAGCTTGCGCGCTCACGGCGGCGTTCTCCTCGGCGAAGTGGTCGATTACGAAGATAAGTACAGACTGTGCTACATGCGAGGGCCGGCGGGGATCATCGTGTCGCTTGCCGAGGAGCTTGGCGGGTGATGGGGTAGGCGTAAGGGGGTCGTCGTGCTCACCATGCCAATTCCCTCAAGGAATTTGGACCTTCGGCGGCGACATTGCCGCGCCCGAGTTCACCTCAGCCAGTAGCCCAAGACCGTTCCTAGCAGCCCGAAAGCACCCTTTTGAGCTGTCTCGTTAGAGGATGTTGCGATAATCCAAAGACATACGGCTACGACGGCGGCCGAAATGCCGGCCTGCATAATCACTCTGGTATATAGAATTGCAAGCTGTCCTCGTTCGGTCGCTTCCTTCGGCGAAACACCGGCATCGACTGGTCTTCGGTGCGCATCGATCACTTTGCTCACGAATCTGATTTGCTCGCCGATCAGTTCAGTCATTTGCTCTCCTTGGCACAGTTGCCGTCGTTACCATCACACTGCCAGAAGTACTTCGAGGCCATGACTGCGATCACAACTCCCCCCGCAATAACCAAGATGATGCCCACCATCTGAACTGATGAACCGGACGAGTCTTCGCCAAGCCGATCCATCGCGCGAAGGTAGTCGACCATCGTGGCACCACCTCTTGCGACCCGATCCTGCCCAGATCTCAAAGCGGCAGCGATTGCATGATAGTCGAGCGGGCGTAGCGTCACAGCTTCCGGCTGCGCCACTGTCGAAGCGACGGTAACTGTGTCGCAGGAAATCACCATGACCTTCCGACCGGCGGCTTTGGCCACGCTATGGATGGCGTCAACACCCATGGCACTGCCGTCCGCAAAATAAAGAATTCCTCCGACGTTGTGGCCCACTACATTGAGAATGTCAGCGCTTGAGCTGCTCGCTTTTCGTTTTATGGTCTCAGCCATCGTAAGACCTGCGACGCCAGTGAGCACCTGAACTCCAGGGATCGACCGAAGCTCTGCACGAACGGCATTCAGGTGCGCTAACGCTGGGCCGGCCACCGCACGGTTCATCCCAAACATCGCAACAACGCCGTCGATGTCCGATGGAAGTGAGACAACTGTCTCAACACGCGAGATGCTTCTTTGAAGGTATCGAATTGAGTCGTCGGGGGACGAGCCATTTGCGCGAACCGCAAATGTGACCTTTGACTGCTGCAATTCGTTCAGCGCCACGCGATCCTGAAGGATGGTGTGATCGAGGAGCAAGACTGAGCTTCCACCCAGAATTCCAGCTCTCGAACGAACGGACTCCCAAGGCTGTCCTGTCAAGTCTACGACACCGGCCGGCAAAACCGCCTTCGAGGTTGGTGCTTCGGACGAGGGGATTCGTCCGAGAACTTCGGCACACGAGACACGCGAGGATTGGGATCGGATTACCCCGGCTGAGAGATTGGCGTCGAACAGCCGCAACGACAGAAACACGGCGACAAGAACTGCTCGGTTGCCTCGGCGGGGAGTATTAGATTTCATGAGCGTTTCCTAGCGGAGGGTGTGGAAGAACCTGGATAGTCCACCATCATCGAGCGGCCCCAAGAGCCAAGCTGGCATCCCAATACGACGCGAGAACCAGGCCGTTCCCGGCCACTCGTGACGATCAGAAAACCTACCGGTGTCGTTAAGAAATACCAGGGGAAATGAATCAATAGGATGTCCCTCAATAGACCGTGCCACGATCGCTCTCCCAGGAACGGCCTTGAGGATATCCGGATCGAAGACAAGAGCGCCCTTCGCCGCAGCCCGCAGCTCAGTCATCCTTCGCAATTCAGCCTGCTCGCTCCAGTTGCCCTTCTCTTTCATCTGGGCGCGCACCTCGGCCTGAATCGTTGGCCATTCGTCTTCAAACACAAAGACGAGCTTGATCCCTTTCAAATACGGTGCGACTTTCGCCGAGCCGAGGTACTCAATCAGCTCCACCGAGTAGTGGCACCAGGTCGCCACGCGGAAGACAACGGTATTGTCGTCGACCACAAGTCGTGACTTTCCGCCGGTGGGAAGATCTACTGACAATACTTCCGGTTTGATTCGCTTCTGGAGGCGGTGCACCGCTTCCGACAGTGCCTCCTTTTGTTCTCCGGCCGCCTCGGATGACGCAGTTATGAGGGCACCCAGTGCCGACGGTCCAACTGCTTCCAGTGCTGCGATTGCCTCTGTACTCACATCGCCATCTTTTAGGTAGGTCACCAGTGTTCCGATAGCAGTGGGAGGCGGGGAGAATGCGCCGATTGCCAGCAGCAGGACTCTAGTCAACTCGGGATCTGCCTTTAGCCGTGCGAACAACAGCTTTTGGATTCGAGGGTCATTTCCATGGGCTGCAGCCAGCCCCCTTGCTGCGGCAGACCGAAGTTGAGGATTCGCATCAACCAGAAGCCGACTCAGAGCTGGAACAAGGGCTCCTGCGCGTCTGCCTAGCTCAGCGACACCCACTGCCGCTGCCAGCCGGACATCCTCGTCATCGTCCGTCAGCAAACTGTTCAGTAGACTGAGTGAGAGATCGCTGGATTTCGAGACCCTACCGAGAACGCTCGCCCATCGCTCACGAAATCTGGAGTCTGGCGAGTCGCCGTCGCTTCTAAAAGACGCAGCAGGGTTAGAGGTGAGCCGGGAGACCAATTCATCCGAAACGTCTGGTACGTCCCTTAGCGTATCTATGGCTGCAAGTCGAACGCTTCGACTCGGGTCGGCAATCGCGGTTGATAGTGCTCGCTGGACCACCGGCGGCTCGCTCTCGGCGAGCTTCCTCAGCGCTGCGATTCGCTGATCGTCAGCCCTTCCGACTGTTAGCACGCGGAACAGCCCTTGTTCGAAGTCTGTTCGAAGCAGTACAGCGACGGCCGCTGATGAGACGGCCTCAGACTGGGCGGTCGCAGACGCAACGAGAATCGTCTGTGTCTCCTTATCAAGTTCGACGATGGCTTCAAGTGCGAGGATCGCCTGTGATTGTACGATAGGGTCTGCGTCCGCCAAGGCTCCTTTGACGATCTTCAGTGCTCGTTCGTCAAACTGGACAGCGGCTCCCAGAGCCCGCACGATCAGCCCACGTATCGACGGATCGGGATCGTTGGACAGGTCCATCAGGGTGCGTAAAGCAGCCTCATCTGTTGCCACGTGAGGAACCAGTGTCGCAATAGCATTTCTTCGAAGCTCGCCTTGAGATCGAGGAATAAGCGAAACGCAAAACTCAATTCCATTTTTAAGCGTCAGGTTCGAGCGATCCTCGGTTGCAAGAGCAAGTGGCACCACATCAGCCGAAAAATCTCCCTCTGCAACAGCCGTCCGCAACCGCCCGACACCATTGAGCAGCGATTCAAGCGTCAAAACGACTTGAGGGGTTGGCGTGTGCCGCCCGATCTCCACGACTAGGTCAACCACTTCAAGGCGCGATGACGCCTGTTTCAGGGCATCCAGGCTCTCCTCGGGCCGCGGCTGATACCGTGTTGTCCGGATGCCACCTAGGACTTCAAGCTTGTAGGCACCAAAATCCAGGCCCGCAAGAGCGCGCACTATTTGGGTTCTCAGTTCCTGATCGTTTCCCTTGAGGACTCGCTTTGCGATGTCGATCGATAATGGATCATCGATTCGTGCATCAAGCGCCGCTACAGCCTCCGCCCGGACCGCTCGAATCGGATCTGATGCCAAGAGTGGCAGCAACGCGAGGGCGGTACTTGCCCACGAATCATTGGTTTGCATCGAATGGAGTCTCGCGAGCGCCGTTGCAGTAGTCGTGCGAATCGCGGCGATCCCGGATCCAGCGAGTTCGGTAAGGATAGTGGCAATGCGAGACGGACATTCGCCCTGCTCGAGATAGTTGAAGTCTTCGCTTGAGACAATGTGTCCAAGCGCTGTAATTCCTTCGGTCATCAGAATCGTGGACCGGCTTGCCCGCAATATCGCGTCGCACCAGTCGACGTTGTTCGCCGGCAGAATTAGCCCAAGAAGGCGAATCTGATTGGAACTGTGAATCGACAGAGGCTCGGTCGACAGCTGCTTGATGATGATCGAGGCCACACTCTCTCGAGCCTCTTTGGGTAAGGTGACTCGGTGGGTCTGGCTGTATCGAGCCATCTCAGTGAGGGCACTCAAGGCCGACGACCGCGCACCGGCGGAGCTGTCGTCGAGCAATGGTGCAAGCGCAGACATCTGCTCCTCACCAGCGGTCGCAAAGAGTGCGAAGAAGTGGGCGGCCTCCGAACGGACGCCGGAATCCGAATCCTTCAGCAATCGTAACGCTGCGCTTCGACTCTCCTCGGTTAGCGACTCCGATTCTGCTAGGGCAGCCACTGCCGCTAAGCGGATGTCCGAGTCTGGGTCGAGGGTGAGCGGAATCAACGGACCTGTCGAAGACGGCACCGCCCGCGTTAGTACGCCATACGACCTTATCGCCTGTAGCCTGACCGAAGATTGTGCGGCTTTCATCGACTGAAGTAAGGCATCTACCGCGTCAGCGCTCCAACGCGACTGGCCGAGGGCGGCAATCGCCCGAATGCGCACCTTCTCATCCTCCTCGAATGCCGACGCCCTTATGAGTTGTGACGGAGTGTCTCTGACAAAAGGCAACACAGCTTCGAGAGCGGTCGCGGCCTGAAGGCGAATCGTCGAATCGGGATCGGTCAAGTTGTCTGCAAGGGCCTCCGCCGAAAAGCCAGCGAGATGTCCGAGTTTCCCGAGTGCGGTAAGCAACTCCCTGCGATTCCCTGACTCGGCGTGCTTCAACACGACAAGAATCTCCGGTGCGGGGCGCCTTGTTCGCTTAACGATGGAGACGACGGAAGCGATCGCTCGTTCTGCAGCGTACAGATCTCGTCCCGCTGCCACCTGACTCAACGCCTCGTAGCATCTTTCATCGCCGATGGCCGCGAGCACGTCGGCGGTCTTGGTGCGGACGGACGAATCCTGATCCGTTAAACGCTCCAGTAGAGCGTCAACCACGATTGCGTTGGCTACACCACTGAAGTACTCACTCGAGTAAACGGCACTCCACCGCACTCCATCGTCGGTGTCGTTGAGAAGGGTCAAGAGGACGGGAAGGGCCCGGGGGTCAGTGGCGGCTTCGCTGAGCTGCTCAGCCGCTGACTGTCGGCGACCGGGATCGCGACTAGCCGATTCGAGCTTCCACTGCGGAGAACCTGACGAGACCGCGCTCTGGGCCGACGCAGCAGTCGGTGCAGCAACGAAGAGAATAAGGGCTGAAATCAACGCGCTCGGGCGGCGAGCCGCTGGTCGGTGCGCCGAAACGAAGTCTCGAAAATCGTCTTCGAAGAGCATGGCCGATCCTTTCAAGTGAGGAAGCCAAACTGAGCGACCAGATCCTGGTGGGCCCAGAGTGGCAAGTCAAGGCCACGGTCGCCCGTTTCTATGAACAGACGGACATCCATCGGAAGTTCTACTAGAACCAATAGTTCGTATCGGGTCTAAACTCACCTCGGTCGCTGTCAGTGGAGCGAGGTGGTGAGATCGCCTCTTGGGTGCCGTTCAGACATCCGCAGATCACTCTAAGTCCCCAGTCCCTTAGATACCAGAACGTCTGGTCGGAGTACTCCGGGAGGGACCTCGCAGTCGAGCAAGGCCTTTGGCCAACCCCGACACGTGCGCTCCGCGCGGAATGAGCGCTTCGAGAAGGCAAGATGCAGACTCGTTTCTTCTTCGCAGTGCGGCGATTCAGTCTCTGGACCGCCTGACCGGCGTTGTACTCGGTCTCCAGCCGATTCGCCGACGTGTACGCGGTCCAATGCGAGAATGACGTGTCGATCGCATCCAGCCAGCCGAAGATCCCCATCTCGGCGTCGTTGATTTCCTGGTCGCCGCCGACCAGGCACGCGACCACCGCCCCGTCTTGATCACGGTCCAGATACGACATCAGAAACGCGGGCTCGGACTGGTTGAACACTCGCGCGCTTCTTGAGGCGCAGCATGAAGTTGGAGGTCCTCTGCAAATCCCATTAAACGCTGCCTCTGGTGCAAGATCGCCACATACGCTGAGGGCGCGTCGTCATCTTTCAATCCCGCATCGCGGAAACGATGGACGTTCTGGACGAACGCCGTGACCTTCTGTTGCGTTTCTCGTATTGACTCTCGCATTCACATCAGGTCACTCTCTCCAATCGGCCAACGCGATTGAGAAGGTCTACGAATCGAGAAGCGGCTTCAGGGCGTCGAGAGCGGCCCGTCCTGGCTTTGTACGGACAGATTCAACCAAGCCGCGGCGCCAATCAGCAAAATCCAGTATCTGGACCTCGCGAGCGTAGGCATGAAGTTGAACCAAGTTGTCGATCTTGTCGAAGTCCTTGGCAATTTTTCCCTCTTCTGACAAGCCCTTTTCGCACTCGTCCCAATCCTTGAGAAACCCGGCTAGCCCGTGAATTCCTGGGTACGTCTGAGCTGCATCGAGCTTCGTCAGGGTTTCACGCTCCTTCTGCTTAAACTCGCCGTCCTGGAATTTTGCTGGAACGTCACCGGTAATTGCTTCGTGTAGATCGTGGATAAGAATCAGGTGAAGCACCCGATCTTTGTTGTAGGTGGGCCAGCCATCCGGAGCGCTTGAGGGAAGCAACAGCCACGCGAGCAGCCAGGCGCAGTACATGTGTTCCGCAACAGATTCCGACCTCTCTAGAGGCAGTGACCGACGCGTCCAGCCGCCTCGCAACGTTGACTTTATGTGCCCAAGTTGTCGAACAATGATGGCCGGGGGGAACTCTACATTCTGAAGCGAATCATGCAGCAAGCGAATAAATGCAAGAACCTCGGTCGAGAGAGAACCTGACACAAGGAGTTCGTCGGCGAGTTGAGCTAGGGCGACTCGTTCGGGTTCTTCAAGAACACCGGCTGAGTGCCGATGCTGCGCCAGCGAAAACAGAGTAAACACGTCGATATTGAAAAGGCCACGGTTTGGAACACGCGCGGCCAAGTGACGCCGAATCTCATGGGTTAAAGCCGACCTGCTCTTCGGAAACGGACCTAGTGTGTCTGAGTGGGACAGTGGATCTTCGGGGTGAAAAGGAATGTCACCGTAATATTCCAGGTGGAAACCGCGATTAATGTCGTTCCAATCCATGAATCTAAACAAGCGACTGAGGTATTCATCCGCGGATGTGTCGTCGCCTAAGTAGGACAAGCTGATATAAACGGTCCTAGCCAGAAGGCCGAGTTGCTTTCGCTGGCGTTCTACTGCCGCGGGTTTAGCCATTTGCTCAAGCTGCGGCACACAGCTTCGCAGCCACTCGATCGCTTGATCCCTGAGTGTTGAGTCAGTGATTCGGCCGACCAGATAGCAGGTCTGCGTCTTTGCTGGCGTGACATCGAACGACCAGGCGACCTTGGCTCCCCTTAAGACTTCTTGCTGCACCTCCTTCGACGCGTTCATAATGCTTTTTGCAAAACGGGTCACAGACTGGGGAAAAACAAAATCGAGGTCCGCGAGATCGTGTGGTTCCTGAGACCTCCCAAGCCGCCGAATCGTGCGGACTACATGGTGAGCAATCAAATAGTCGGTCATGTGAGGATGCAAGTGGATGAGCTTTGCTTCGCGACCGCTCTCACTCTCGGCGTTATCCTCGCGTGTGCCCGAGCCAACGCAGTAACGAAAGGCCAACTTAGCAACCTCATCGATCGGAACAAACGGCTGACCCTTTTCGAGGAATTCCATGCAGCAGGCTTGCATGACCTCGCTCAAGAACCGGGCCTTCGCGTATCGAGGCAACGTTAGGCTTCGTCGAATCAGGTCGGCTGAAAATACGTCAATCGATCGAACACCCAACTCGAGCGCTTTGCCTAGCATTCGCTTCGACAACACTTGATCGTCGGCGCCCTCGAGAGCAACAAATGCTTCGAAAAAGGCGCGGGACGACGGATCGCTAACCGGGAGCTCATTCAAACTGACAGTGGACTCAGGTAGTCCCATCCATTCAACGGACCTTTGGAATTTCGCTCGATCTCCGAGGTAGTTCAGGCCGACCGAAGTTACAAGAGCAGCTCGATCTCGGCAGCCGTCAACGATCAGGCGCTCGAGGTCGTCTGGTGTTACTCGGTACTCGTCGATTCCGTCCAGTATGACAATCGGGACTCGCTGAGGCTGAGTGCCACCGCTGGCAAGCAGCCTTTCTAGGCATGCGAGAGTCCTGCTGAGGCCGATGGCAGCGGGAGGGCGTTCGGGATGTGAGGCGGCTGAAGATGACAAGTGCCTCTTAAGATTGACGTACAGAACCGGCCTCTGCGCTGTCTGTGGCAGCTCGATGAGGGAGAAATAGAGCATGCTGAGAAATGCGGTCTTGCCAGTACCCGGGACTCCTCGCACTTGCAGGGGGTGAAAATCGCTCGAACCGAAAACTGTGGCGGCAACTTGCGCGAAGCTGAATGGAACGCCGTCGGGTTTCGAGCAAAAGGTTGCGAACAGCCGGTCGAACCGAGGCAGCTGCGAATTGGGATTCACGGCTCGGTGGCGCTTCTTCATATGACCCACGGAAACCGACTTCAACTCAATAAGCAGTGTCTCAGGTCGGGGCGCCGATTCATGGTCGCCGAAAGCCGCTATGCCAGTGAGAAATCCGTGGAGGCAGTCAAGAGCGTTTGTCATCGCCCACGCGCGCAGTCGATTCTTGTACTTGTCGTCAAGCTCGCCCTTACTCGAATCGGCCAGATCGCTGATCGCCTTGATGACAACGACCGGCAGACCTGGCTCACGCGCGGAATGGAGAATTCCGGCGCTCTCCATGTCGACTGCGAGAAAAGCTCGATTTCGATCACGAAGCTGCTGTTTGAAGAGCGCCGAAGACACCACCGACTCGCCGGAAGCAATCGGGCCCGCAGCGATGCGAGGCTGCTGGTGCACGAAATCGTTGGAGAGCAACTCGCTAGACTGCTCCTTGAATCCATCCTGAAAGCGCCGGGCGCTCTGAATGGCCCAGTGGTCCCGCAGAATTGGGAACCGTTGGTCCATCTCCTTGAAGTCGGTAGCGAATTGGTTGTCGATACTGAAATGGGCGCCGGCTGAAAGGTTGAGTGTCGAGAAGCCGACCTTATCGCCGGTGACCTTTGCCCGGTTATCGTAGTTGTCGACTTCGTCGGCAATCACAACATCGCCGATTCTCAACTGAGAATCTAGACATCCAGCGATTCCAACGTTGACCAAGAGCTTCGGATGCATCAGCTCGATCACTCGACTTGCTTCGGCGAACGCATTGCGCGTACCCATTTTTCCGATGATGGCTACGCAGCCGGTGCGCTCGACGTCGAATCGATCGACAAACTTAAATAGTTTTAGTCCGTCAGCCGCGGCCGGAGAGCGAAAGAAATGATCGAAACCAGGAAAGACGGGAGCTAGGCCGTTGAATTCTTCCTGAAGTGCAATAATTACCGCTACGTCGACCCCTCGATGTTGATGCGTCACGACCAGTGTCCCTACCTCTTCGACCAAGAAACTTCCCCCGCGCCCGCCTGCACGGCTCCAAACCGGCGGTTGCAGTCGGACCGGCCCGAAGCCTACTTGGGAGGAGGCCGACGGTCAAGGCAGACAAAAGAACCCTTCCTACCTAGCCATCGACCGTTCCTCTAGCTGGATTCATTTGGTCAAGCCCCTCCGGAGCTGGCGAAAGCTGGTCTCTCAGGTGTTCTGACAACAAGAGCATTTGGGGAAGGCGCGCGTTTCAGTTACTGCTTTGGCTGCCGAGTGCGACCGTCGGCCGTGCCCCGCCATGCAGATCACCATGGCCACGTCAGAACGACTGCGCTCGTAGCGCGCGCTCTAAATGGACAGCGTGCCGTGCGGCATCGTCGTGGCTGCTGAGGCGTTCGAGCTTCGGCGGCGTCTTTGCGGCAGGCTCGGCCGATCCGTCCTCGCGACCCACCTGACAGACAAGTTCAATCACACGGGCTCGCTATGGCGGAACGATCGCACCGATATGGGCTAGAATCCGACGCTGTCGACATTGGCTAGACGATTGTCCATCCGCCTCGATGCACTATCTAATTGAAATAGACGAATTCCCTGGATCCTACGGACTCATGGCCAGTAAGAACGCCAACGTGGCCGTGGTGTTTGTCCATGGCTTTGCTGGCGACGCGGTTGACACCTGGAGCGAGTTCCAACCGCTGGTGGATCGTGCCCCATTTGATTCTGGGTTTGCCGAGATTGATCTCTTTTTCTGGGACTTTCCATGCACGCGGCAGACTATTGCCGAGTCTGCGTTTTGGCTCAACCGCTTCGTCACAGTCGCGCTGGCCGAGCGAGGGGGATACAACTCCGTTCAGCTGGTTGGCCATTCAGCTGGTGCTGTCGTAATTCGTCAACTTCTCTTAGACGTTGCGCGCGGTGCGACATCCTCACCGCACTCGGAAATCTTGCTCGCCTCGCGGCCTCTCCTGTTTTCGTCTGCGCACTTGGGCTTCCGACAAGGATTAGTCGTCGCGTTGCTGGGACAGGGAATTCCATTCTTGGCCGCGGCTGCTGCAATCTGGCAGTTGTTCCGAGGGCGAGTCTATCCAGACTTGGATCCGAATTCTCCGGTCTTGCAGCAACTGATGCAACAGACTGTCCGTCGGGTCGAGGAAGACGGCGATGACAATCTCAGAGCGCGATTGATTTGGGGCGCCAAAGATAACGTAGTCAATACGGTGGACTACGCGGTCGACATCAGGGTGGCGTTTGAGGCAGAGGGCGATCATCGTTCCGTGTGCAAGCCGTCCCCAGCATATTCGCGTCCGCTGAAGTGGGTACTCGATGTCATTTGATGAGCGGGCGCGCCTACTACAAACGAGGTCGTTTGCGTCTGCCGTCTTGCCGGACGTATATCCGTTTTATTCTGCCCTCGGGACCAACCAGTGGCGCGTGGCAGCACAGCAGGCTCATGACGTTCAAGGCTTGCTTGGGTTTTCTCTTGGCGCGGAGCTCGGCTTTTTCGATCGCCATACCTCGCTAGAACATATGGAGACTTTGCTGAGACGAACGCCAGGACTTCTTTCGGGCGACGCGTTCCGGGACGGACCGGGGCTGATACGACGTATTGAAACGTTCGGACTATGGCGGCGTCAAAGCATCTACGAAGCGGTGAATTACCCGATTGAAGGCGCTCAGATCGCGTTTCGGTCAGCGATATTGCCGATTATTCGGCTTCGTCGAGCCGACGCGGATACGTTGCTTGTTCTGGATCGCGCGATGTTCGCACCAGACTGGGCGGACGTTGAGGGTCGGTTCTTGGAATCTGACGCTGGTCGCGGAGACTCCTTCGCCGCTCTGGTCCAAGGATTCCTGGGTGCGTTCAGATATCTGAGCGCCGCAGCCTCCGCTCTGAGGACCGCCTATCAGTCGGCGGATTTTCCCCACTCGTCGATGCGTGGCGAACTTCAAGCCATCTATCGAACGCAACTCGATCCTCGAAGGGAGAATGTTCGTGGCCGTCTCCTCGTTGCTACGAGGAACCTCGCCGCGAAGACCACTGATGAGGCCCGTCGTCTCGCGGCGGCTTCCCAGCCGAGACGCCTCGAAAGGCAAGAACTGGATATTGTGAGCGCTCAGCGGGATGATCGTTGGGAAGCCGAGATGCTTGAGATCATCGACAGGTACGACGACGCAGTTAACGGTGGTCGCTTAGGTTAAGCAGACACAAGGAGCAATTCGCGTCTTATGAGCGGCCTTCAACTCACCGGGGGTTCGCTGGGGCCGGTGTAATATGCTCACAACGTGACTAAAACCGCGCCCGCCGCTACCTCCACACTGGCCGAATTCGAACTCCTGGTCATGGTCGCCGCGATGCGCCTCGGCGAAGATGAGGCGCACGCCGTGTCCATCGCCGCCGACATCACCGACCGGACCGGCCGAAGTGTGCGCCGCGCGAACGTGTATATGACTCTGCAGCGCCTAGAGGAGAAAGGCCTGCTGTCCACCGGCCTCGGCGACCCACGCCCCGAGCGCGGCGGGAAGCCGCGGCGGCTCGTGACGCCCACGCGCGAGGGCGTCGCGGCCGTGCGTGCGACCATGGCCGGGATTCGTGCGATGACGGCGGGAGTGAAGATATGAGCGCGCCACGATGGGCTGTAGCGCTCGTTCGTTGGTCCGCCTCTAAAGGGCAGGCTGAAGCCCGTCCCTACGATCCCGACGTTCTCGTCGGCGATCTCGAAGAAGCCCACCGCGCCCGAGTCGAGAAGCGCGGCCGGTTTGTCGCGACCCTGCTGACGTCGCTCGACGCGCTCGACGTCGCGTTCATGCTTCTGCGCCGGCGCCGGAAGACCTCGGGAGTCGTTTCGGGCTACCGCGGAAACTCGAGGGGCCCGTTCTTCGAAAAGGCCCCCGCAGTTTCCGTTCTGGCCCGAAACGACTCCCGAGGTCTTCCGATCTCCTTCCTCGACCTCAAACTCGGCGCGCGCATGCTCGTTCGCTATCCGGTCCTCACCGCCGTCGGCGGCCTGGGGCTCGCGGTGTCGATCGCGCTCGGCGCCGCGGCCTTCGCGTTCATCTCGCTCTTCCTCTGGCCGCGACTGCCGCTCCCGGAAGGCGACCGTATCGTCGCCGTGGGGGTGAACGACGACACGACGAGTGAAGGCGAAGCGCGTCTCACCGCGGACTACCTGCGCTGGCGCAACGGCACGAGCACGCTCACCGATTTCGCCGCCGGTCGCGGTCAGGCGCGCAACCTCACGATGGCCGATGGGCTCGTCGAGCCTGTATCTATCGCTGAGGTCACTGCCTCAACGTTTGCAATGACGCGCGTCGCGCCGATCAGAGGCCGCGTGCTGAACGACGACGACGCGCGAGCGACGACCGCGCCGGTGATGGTGCTCGGCGAGCGGCTCTGGCGCGAGCGATTCGGCGCCGATCCCGACATCGTCGGCAAGACGCTGATGGTGAGTGAAGTGCCGACGACCGTCGTTGGCGTGATGCCGGCGGCGTACAAGTTTCCGTCTGTCTATGAAGTCTGGCAGCCGTTGAAGATCGACGAAGCGGCGGCGCCGCGAACGGGCATCGGCATGCGGATCTTTGCGCGGCTCAAACCCGGCGTCACGAGCGAACAGGCCAACCTCGAACTCGCGGGACTCAGCGCCCAATCCGCCAAAGATTGGCCCGCGACCCACGCGCATCTCAAAGCCGCCGTGGCTCCGCCCGCGGTGTCACAAGTGAACGATCCCGAAGAGCGCGCCATGATCGCTTCGTTGAACCTGGGCGTCGTCCTGATCGTCATGCTCGTGAGCGGCAACGTCGCGCTGCTGATGTTCGCCCGCGCGACCACGCGCGAATCCGAAATCGTCATTCGCGCAGCGCTCGGCGCGAGCCGCGGGAGGATCGTCGCGCAGTTTGTCGCGGAAGCACTGGTCCTCAGCACGGTCGCGCTCGCGGCCGGACTGTGGGTCGCACAGAGCGTGATGAGCTGGGGCGTCACCTCGTTCGGCGTCATCGCCAACGACGGCAACCAGTTGCCGTTCTGGATCACGCCGAGCCTGCCGCCTGTGTCGATCGCGTACGGGATCGGCCTCGCGGTTCTTGCGACCGCGATCACCGGCATTCTGCCGGCGATGAAGATGACGCGCGGCATCTCGTCGCGCCTGCGCGAGACAAGCGCCGGTGGCGGCGGCCTCAAGTTCGGCGGTATCTGGACCGTGCTCATCGTCTCGCAGATCGCGGTGACGGTGGCCGTGCCGGCGGCGATCTTCGCGCTCGTGCAGGAAAGCCGTGTGAGTGAAGCAGAGCAGATCGGAGTGCCGATGGATCGCTACCTGTCTGCGCGATTGGGCTACGGGAGCGGGATGACGCAGGCGCAGTTCGAGACGGCCGTTCGGCGTGTGCGCGACGACGTCGCGGCCGCGCCTCAGGTCGCGAGAGTCACATTCGCCGAGTCGCTGCCGTTGATGTGGAATACGAGATACGCGATAGAAGTCGACGAGGGCGGCGCCGCGCCGACGGATCCAGACATGGGTTTCGGCTACTGGATCTGCGCGGCGGGCGTCGATCCGGACTTCTTCCCGACGTTCGAGGCGCCGCCGCTGGCCGGGCGGGTTTTCGTCGCGAGCGATTACGAACCGCGTGCCGAAGGCCCGCGCGTGGTCGTCGTCAATCAATCGTTCGTCGACCGCGTCCTCGGCGGCCGCAACGCCGTAGGCCGGCGCGTCCGGTTTGCGCCCGCGGGGCCGAACGGGCGAGACGCGGCGAATGCGAAGGCCCAACCATGGGTCGAGATCGTCGGCGTCGTGCGCGACCTGGCGATGGGGAAGGGGAAGGCGGATGGGGCCAATCTCGCGGGCTTGTACGTGCCGCTCGATCTCCGCAAGAACGGCTCCGTGATGATCGCCGCGCGCGTGTCGGGCGATATGACGGCGGCGACGAACGCCTTGCGGTCGATCGCGGCGAAGACCGACCGTTTACTCAGAATCTCCGACGTACAGACACTCGATCGCGTCAGAGCAAACGAGGCGCAGATGTTGAACACGATTGCGCGCATGTTCGGCATTCTGGATCTCACCGCGCTGAGCGTCGCGCTGTCCGGCATCTACGCCGTGATGTCGTTCGCGGTCTCGCGCCGAACGCGCGAAATCGGGATCCGCGTCGCGCTCGGCTCCAGCCGCGCGCGCGTCGTGCTCTCGATCCTTCGTCGTCCGCTTATCCAGGTGACGATGGGCATCGTGGCCGGCGGCGCGCTCGTAACATGGTTCCAGTTCGAGGACGGGCTCACGTCTGCTGAGGTGCTCGGGATGGTGGTGTATTCGATTGTCGCGCTCGGCGTGTGCTTGCTCGCGTGCGTTGTGCCTGCGAGACGCGCGCTTCGCGTGGACCCGATCGCTGCGCTGAGAGCTGAGTAGCCCTGGCCTTCAAGCCTTCAACATGAAGGGACATGAAGGTGCGCCCAGCACGTAGAGCTCATGGAGAACTTGTTGGATCGGAAGGGATCCTTCCGGATCCGGAAAGATCTGCCCAAGAAATCCTCCATGGTCTTCATCTGCTGGGCGCTCTCTTCATGCCCTTCGTGGTGAAGGCTTTTTGATCGACGCTCATTTCACGCCGCTGATGGTGTACAGCGACGAGCGATCGCGCGCGTAGCTGTAGAAGACCGCGCCACCGGGCGTCACGAACAAGCGGCGGAGCCCGCTGACTGCAGCGGTCGCCGTCGGCATCGTCGCCATCAACTCGCGACGACCCGTCGCGATCTGCACGCGGTCGATCTTGATCGGGACTGGATACAGGCGGTACACGAACAGCGATCCGCTGTCGGCCGACCATCCCGCAATGCGCTCGCCGGCCGCGATACCCGGTACGGGAGCGCATGTCGCGAGACCCGAAGCGGGCACGGTGCAGACGTGCACTTGCCCCGTCGCATCGGCCGCGGCGATGTGCTTGCCGTCCGGGGCAACCGGACTCCAGGTCAGGAGCATGTCGGGCGGGAGGAGCGGCGCGATCGGGCCGCCTTTGGCTGGGCGCGCGAATACCGCGAGCGGCTCGGTGGTCGTGTGCCTGAATTCCAACATCAGCCGGCCGTCTTTGAGCCAATTGGCCGCACTCACGAATTCGATGGGGCCAATGTCGAGTGGCTGCGCGAGTCCGCTCATCGGCACGAGTGACAGCGTGAGTGGGAGCGAGTGCGACACCACCAGTGCGGTCTCGCCGTTGTCAGAGATAGCGATGGGGTCGCCGTCGGCCAGCCGTACCGGCTCTGCGTCTGCCAGCCGCCGCACATAGACCGAGCCATGCGGTCCGCCGCTGTTGCCGGTCTGGCCGAAAAGCACGACGCCGTCCGGTGAGACGGCCCGGAGGAGGCCGCCTTCCTTCCACGAGAGGTCTCGCGACGGCGACGTCGGCGACGCACGCATCTCGATGCGCTCGTTCAATTGATCGAAGGACGCGAGAATCCGTCCTTCGGCCGACACGTCATGCACGGTGAGCGCACCAGGCGTGCGAAAGAGCAGCCGCTCGTGTCCTTGCAGATCGAGTGCATACACCGTGCACTGCGAGCCGCTCGAATCCGCCACGGCCGAAAACCATACCTCGCGTCCACCCGGCGCCCATGCGAGTCCCCACCAATCCGAGAACGGCCGGCTCTTCGCGACAGTCTTCCCTGTCTTGTCGGCGATGGTGATGCCGCAGCCCGTCGCCTCGCAGACGAAAAACGCGACGTGCTCGCCAGTCGGAGAGACGCGTGGATTAGGTATGGCGGACCCAAACGCGCCGGGCTGATCGACGATCACCCGGCCCTGTGGCCACTCGAGCTGCGCGCCTGAACCTGATTGCAGGCCCGTCCGTGCGACCATGAGCGATCCGTCAGGCGCAAAGTCCGCGAATGCGATGCGATCGAGTTCCTTTCGTGGCGCTCCGCCCGTCAACGACGCACGCGCGATGGTGCCACGCCGAACGTACGGATTGCCGGTCGGCACCGTGTTCTCGACCAGGATGGCGAGTGCGCCGTCGGGCGCCACCGCCAAGAGGTCCGCATCTTTATAGCCGAGCGCTCTGGCGCCCGAGTTGTCGAGACTCGTGACGAAAATATCTCGCGGCTGATTCTCCCAATCGGCGCTGTAGACGATCGTGCGTCCATCGCGCGCGAACCGCGCCGCAAACACGAAGCCTTCGTCGAACGTGACCGGCTGATAGGTGACGTTCGCAAAACTTGCCCCATCGGCCGCCGCGCGGCCGATGTGCACATACCCGGCCGCCCACGCCGCCAGTCCGGCGACGATCACGACCGCCGCTGCGATGAGTCCGAGCCGGGATGCGGCCGATCGAACCCGCGCGGGAGCGTCGGGCACCGACGCGATGGCTTTCGCCGCTGTCGTCCCTGTCGATCCCGACAACGCTTCGAGCGCGAACGCGACGTCCCTCGCGCTTTGAAATCGCTCGGTCGGATTCTTTTCCAGGCAGTGGCGGACGATGCGGTCGAGCGCGGGCGCCTGCGCTGTCTGAGCCGCGGGAAGATCGGACGGATCCTCGCGGAGGATCGCCGTCATCGTCTCCGCGGCCGTGTCGCGCTGAAACGCGCGCGCGCCCGTGAGCATTTCGTACAACACGGCGCCGAGCGCGAACAGATCCGTGCGCGCGTCGGCCATCTGGCCGCGCACTTGTTCCGGTGCCATGTAGCCGACGGTGCCGAGTACCGTGCCCGGATCGGTCATGCGCGTCTGTGTCGCCGCCGCTTCGCCGCTCGCCGTCTCGGCGGACGTGGCCAAACCGAAGTCGAGAATCTTGACTTGTCCGTCGGCGACGAGAAACACGTTCTCCGGCTTCAGGTCGCGATGCACGAGCCCTTTGGCGTGCGCCGCCGCGAGCCCGCGCGCGATCTGCACGGCGGTGTCGACCGCACGGCGGAGCGGCATCGCGCCGCCCGCGAGCCGCTCTCGCAGCGTCTCGCCTTCGAGCAGTTCCATCACCGCATACGTGGTGCCTTGTTCCGTACCCGCGTCGTGCAGCGCCAGGATATTCGGGTGTGACAAGGCCGCGACGGCTTTCGCTTCGCGCTCGAACCGCGCGAGCCGGCTCGGATCCTGCGCGAACGACTCGTGCAGAATCTTGATCGCGACCTCGCGGTCGAGGCGGGTGTCGCGGGCGCGGTAGACCTCGCCCATCCCACCGGCGCCAAGCGGTTTCAGAATCTCATAGCGGCCAAGATGTGTGCCGGAGGGGAGCGGCATCGGTGGCTAAGTCTATGCCACCGGTCACCATCCACGCGGAAATATGGCAACTCGGCCCAGGGCCTACTTGATCTTCTCGTCCACGTTGACCTGGAATCGGCGGAATGCCGAGTACGTCATCTTCGATTCGAGGTGATCCTCTTTCGGTTTGTCGAGAATCGTATAGCGCTCGGACATCGAGGCGGGTACACGCAGTTTGATCTTCTGATCGTCGACGTACCGAACTTCGAACGTCGTCGTGATGCGTGCCGCGTTGTCGGCGGTGAGGGTGGCCGTTTCGATCGCGCCGGTCTGCAGATCGAGCTCGAACGATCCACGAGACGGGAGATCCCGCCGCACGCCGTTTGTCACGATGGCCAGAAACGTCGGGGTCCGCGGCTCGGTGAAGCTGAGCGTCCCGCCCGACAGCGCGAAGTCGAATTTCGCGATGCGATGTGAATCGAGTACGCCGAGGGGCAGCAGCGGCGATACGCCCGTCCGATTGATGCCCAGGTTGTAGCGGCCGCTCTCTTTCGCAATCGCGCGCGCTTGTTCCACCGCCGTTTTGGAGCCTTCAAGGAAAAGCTTCTTCAATCGGTCGTCGCGGTTGCGAACGGGCTTGCCGTCCACCGAGATGATGTCGCGAAACGCAAACTGCGCCCATGACTCGCCGATCTTCAGGAAGGCGAGATCCGACACGAGTGTCCTCGTCTTTGCCACCTTGCCGTTGGGATGAATCAGCGTCTGCACCTGCAGTTCCTCGCAGACGATGAGCGAGAGTTCCTTGGTGTACGTCTCGACGTATTTGGCGGCCGCAGCGACGGCAAGGCGGGTCGGCTCGTCTGGCGATTGCGCGACGACGCTCGTACTGACGGCGAGGACGAAACTGACCGGGAGGGCGAACCGATGCATGGGGAACTAGACGTCGGCGCCGGCGAAAAGGTCGGTAAGGAAGGCTATTCCTTTGCTGTCCCAGCCAAGGCAAATCCCCACACCGCGAACGCGAAACATCCCGCCGCCGGCGCCAGGAACAGTGTCGACCAGAACGGGGACGCGAACGTGCTGTAGACGATGACTGCCGTAGGGAGCAGGCCGACCGTGGCCGCAAGACGCAGCGTGGTTTTCGTCGCCGGCACGGTTGAGAGCGCGAGCAGCAGCGCGCAGACAGAGAAGATGTCCAGCCCGCAATGCTGCCACACCTGATCCGAGAAGACCGTCGATGCCGCGATGCCGTCGGGCGTCATGAACCACTGCATCATCTTCGGGTAGAACGTGCAGCCGAGCCCGAAGAACAACCAGAAGAGAGCCATCGAACGGTAGAACGTACGGTGCTGGGAAGCCGTCGCTGAATGCATGGCGGGGATGGTACTCTGCCTCTGCGCAATGGGGAAACTGTCGCTCTCGACAACAGCTGCGGTTCTGGCGTCGCTGTTGTCGGCAGCTGCCTGCGGCCGCGCGCCTGCTACGACACAGTTCGCCTATCCGCCAACTCGCGCCGTGGACGCCGTCGATGATTATCACGGCAAAAAAGTGCCTGACCCCTATCGCTGGCTGGAAGATTTGTCCTCCGCTGAAGTGCGCGAATGGGCGCAGGCGCAGATGAACTTCGCCGTGCCGCTGATTCGGAAGAACGACGTCTATCCGTGGTTGGTGCAACGCATCGAAGCATTGGGAAAAGCGTGGGATGTCTTCGACTCCGCGACGAAGAGCGGGGAGTCCGATCTCATCGACCCGAAAACGCTGGGTGAAGGTGTTGGTGTCCTTGGCACGTGGGCGTCCCCCGATCGCCGGCACGTTGCCTACACCGTGTCCGAGGGCGGGAGCGATTGGTCCGAGATGCGGATTCGACGCATGGCCGACGGCCGCGATCTTCCGGAGCGCCTGGACGGACTGCTCTGGGCCGAGGCCGCGTGGACGCGCGACAGCGGCGGGTTTTTCTATCAGCGCTCGCAGCGTCCAGACTCAGCCGCGCGTACGATGGTGCGCGCGCCAGCCGTGTACTACCATCGCATCGGCTCGCCGCAGAGCGACGATGTCGTCGTGTTCCGCACTGCCGAGGAGTCGACCGATCTCGTCGTCAACATCGGGTTGTCCGACGACCGTCGCGATCTGTTTGTCTACGAAGGCAACGGCGCGGACGTGCCGGGACTTGGGTGGCTGCTGACGCGCATGCACGTCCTCGACCTGGGCGCCCAGGCACGACCTGTCTTGACCAATCGCATCGTCCCCCTCGTGAACGATCGCGCGGCTGGCTATCGCGTGATTGCGTCGGAGGGCAACACGTGGTTCATGTTCACGGACCGCGGTGCGGCTCGACGGCGGCTCGTTGCGGTCGATCGACGACGGCCCTCGCCGGATCAATGGCAGGACGTCATCCCTGAAGCAGCGGACGTTCTCGATTTCGTCGCGGTGGTCGGCGAACGCTTTGTCGCTATCTATCGACATGATGTACAGGACGCCGTCCGTGTGTTCGACCGAAGCGGCCGGCTGGTTCGCGAACTTGCGATCGACCCGCTCCGGACCGTCCTGAACGTGGAGGCGGGCCGAAGTGTCGATGAATTGCTGGTCGACACGACGTCCTTTGTCGTGCCCCCGATGCGGTCTCGCCACAACTTGAGGTCAGGTGCCGTCGTCGTGGAGATGTCAACGACGCCGCCCCCGTCCGCGGCCGACATCGAGGTGCGGCAACTCTGGTATCCGTCGAAGGACGGGACGAGGGTGCCGATGTTCGTGCTGTACCGGCGGGGCCTCGTGCGCGACGGATCGCACCCGACCCTTCTGTACGGATACGGCGCCTCCGGCACCTCTGCGGGTCCAGAGTTCACCGAGCACGTCATTGCGTGGATTGAGATGGGTGGCGTTTTCGCGATGCCCGCGATTCGCGGCGGCGGTGAGTTCGGCCGGGCGTGGTACGAGGCCGCCATTCTCGAGCGCAAGCAGACCACTTTCGACGACTTCATCGCGGCCGCGGAGTCCCTGATCGCAGAGCGCTACACGTCGCGAGAACAGCTCGTGGCGCAGGGGCGCTCGAACGGCGGTCTGTTGGTGGCGGCCGTCATGACACAACGGCCGGATCTGTTCCGCGTTGCCATTGCCGATGTGCCGATTGCCGACACGCTTCGATACGATCGCGGCCGGCATATTCCGCAATTCGGCTCCGCTCAAGACCCTGCCCAGTTCGAGTTCCTATTCGCCTATTCGCCGCAGCAGCACGTCAAGACCGGCACGTGCTATCCGGCGACGCTCGTGACGACGACGCTCAATGATGACCGCGCGCCCGCGTGGTTGCCGATGAAGTTTGCTGCCGCGCTTCAAGCCGCGCAATCGTGCAACCGGCCGGTGGCATTGCGTGCGAACCCGTCCGGGGGGCATCGGGGCAATTTCGCGGCCGACATCGCAGACGCACTCGCCTTTGCCGCGCGCGAATTGGGCATGCGCCCGCCGGGGACGCCGGCCCGCTAGACAGGCGTGTTCCCGGAAAAGGAACCTGTAGTTTCCGTTTCTACCCTAAACGACTCCCGAGGTCTTTTAGCGCCGCTTGCAACTCAGCGACCTCGCCTTCGAGCTCCTCGAGCGTGGCCTCCAGGTTCTCGATCGCGCCGCTCTTCGCGGAAAGTTCGATCCTGCGTGCGATCTCAAATACACCCGCCTGCGTGAACAGGCCCGCGGATCCCTTCAGCGCGTGGGCGGACGCGGCCAACGCCGGCGCGTCCTTCGCCTTCGCCGCGTGCCGGATCCGATCGAGCTGGGCAGGGCAGTCCGCCAGGAATACGTCGATGACTTCGCGCACGAGCGTGCGGTTGCCGCCGAACGCGGTGACGAGCGCCGACGCGTCAAGCGCGTCGGGCGGGCGTGTGTCGGCAGCTGGCTCGGCCGCGGTCCGGCTTCCAGGCTGCGAGATGATCAGGCCGTCGATCGTGTCGAACAACTCGGCCGGCCGGATCGGTTTGGACACATAGCCGTCCATACCGGCCGCGAGGCACCTGTCGCGGTCGCCCTGCATCGCGTGCGCGGTCATCGCGGCGATCGGCACGTGCCGGCCGGTGGTCTTCTCCCGCGCTCTGATTGCCGCTGTCGCTTCCAGGCCGCCCATCTCCGGCATCTGCAGGTCCATCAGGATGAGGTCGAACGATTCCTCAGCCGATCGCGCAACGGCCTCGCGGCCGTTGCCGACGAGAACCGCGCGATGTCCGCGCTCCTCGAGCAGCGCGGTGATGAGCTTCTGATTCGTCGCGTTGTCTTCGGCAACCAGGATCCGGAACGAGCGCGGTTCGCTCGCGGGCTGTTGCTTGGGCCTGGCGGGACGCCGCGTTTTCGGGCGCGCGCTGCACGCCGAGACGATCGCTTCGAGCAGGTCCGACTGCTTGACAGGTTTCGGAACAAACGCCGCGACGCCCGCCGCCTGCGCCCTCGGCCGTCCCTCTACGCCGTGCGCCGACGACAGCATGATCACCGGCACGTCCGCAAACGTCTTGTCGTCGCGCAGCCGGCGCGCGAGCGCGAAGCCGTCCACGTCCGGCATCAGCGCATCGACGAGCACGAGACGAAAGGCATCGCCGCTCGCGGCCGCTTGCCCGAGCGACTCGAGCGCGGCAGTCGCACCGTCCGCGCTCGCGGGTCTCATCCGCCATCCGGCGACCATCTCCTCGAGAATTCGCCGGTTCGTCGTGCTGTCGTCGACGATGAGCACGCGGAGGTTGGTGAGATCGGCCGGGACCGCCGCCGCCTCTTCGGCGGCGCCTCTGGGTTCGACGCCGAAGTGGGCGACGAAGTGGAACCGGCTGCCCGCGCCGAGATCGCTTTCGATCCAAATCCGGCCGCCCATCAGCTCGACGAGCTGCGACGAGATCGCCAAGCCCAATCCCGTTCCGCCGTACCGGCGCGTCGTCGATGCGTCCGCTTGGACGAACGGCCCGAACAGCTGCCACTGTTTGTCCTTGGCGATGCCGATCCCGGTGTCCGAGACGACGAACTTGAGCGCAACATCCGTCGCTTCGCGGCGGTCCAGCGAGATCTCGACGAGTACCTCACCGCGCTCGGTGAACTTCACCGCGTTGCCGACCAGGTTCAGCAGGATTTGCCGGAGCCGGCCGGGATCGCCGAGAAGCGCGTCCGGCACGTCCGGATGGATGCGGCAGGCCAGTTCGAGCGATTTCTCGTGCGCGCGCGGGGCGAGCAGTTTGACGGCATCGGCGACGACCTCGCGCAAACTGAACGGCGTGCGATCGAGCGCGATCCGCTGCGCTTCGCCCTTCGAAAAATCGAGGATGTCGTTGATGAGCGAGAGCAGCGCTTCGCTCGATTCCTGCACCGTCTTGAGGTAGCCCTCGCGCTCGGCGGCGGACTTCGCCCGCATTGCCAGGTCCGTCATGCCGATGATCGCGTTCATCGGCGTCCGGATCTCGTGGCTCATGTTCGCGAGGAACTCGCTCTTCGCGACCGTGGCGTCCTCGGCGCGCTGCTTCGCAATCTCCAGCTCGCGAACCAGCTGCGCGAGCCGGCCGGCGTTCTCGTCCTGCCGGCGCTTGGCGTGTGCCATGTCCTGCGCGTAGCGCGTCAGCTTGGCCGCGGCGCTTTTCGCCTCGGTGACGTCGCGCGCGGCCGCGTAAATCAGTCCGAGGTCCTGATATGCGGCAGCCGACCACTGCAGCCACTTGTACGAGCCGTCGGCGCATCGGTAGCGGTTTTCGAACGTCAGCAGCGTCGCGCCGGACTCGATGGACGCTTCGGCGCCGACGGTGGCCTGGTGATCGTCGGGATGCACGAAGTCGAGCCACGGCCGCGAGAGCAATTGCGCGCGCGGGATGCCGAGCACGCGTTCCCACGCCGGATTGAGCCGGACGAAATACCCATCGAAGTTCGCGATGCACAGCAGATCGAGCGACAGCGTGAAAAACCGATCGAGTTCGGTCTCCGCGCGCTTGCGATCGACGAACAGACCGATCTGGCTGCCGACGGCCGACAGCGTCGACAGCAGGTACGAATCCGGTTGCCGAATCTCCCGGCTGAAGAACTCCATGACGCCGAGGACAGTGCCGCCTTGCAGGATCGGGAATCCGAACGCGCCGTGCAGCCCTGCGCGAGCGGCGGCCGCGGCGCGCGGGAAGTTGGGGTCTTCGAGGACATCGGGAATCCACGCGGGCTCCCGGCTGGTCCAGACCCGGCCCGGCAGGCCGACGCCTTCGCCGAACGTCATCTCCCGCGTGACGTCCGAGAACTCATCGAAGGGCAGGCCCGGCCGATGCCACGTCGCCAGGCAGCGAAGTTTCGGGCCTGGCGGGCTCGTGATCCAGAAAGCGCCGTGCTCCCACTGGAGCGCGTCGCAAATCGCCGACAGCATCAGCGGCGTCGCGTCGTCCAACGTGCGGGCTTCAGCGAGCGCGACCGCGGTGTCGTACAAGACGCGCTGAAGCGACGTCGGTGTGGGATCGGACCCGTGCTGCGTGTCCATCGTCGCCTTGCGGAGCAGTTCGGAGTATTACACTACTGGACCTGGACTACACGTGATGACAGATCGCGCGATATCGGGACGGGTTCTGATCGTTGACGACGATCGGGCCCTGAGACACGCGCTCGCGCGGCTTCTCGAGCAGGCCGGCTACGAGGTCGTGCAGGCCGGTACCGGCGCCGAGGCCGAGCAACATCTGGCCGCCGGCGCGTTTGTCTTGATGCTGCTCGATGTCGGACTCCCGGGCAAGAGCGGCCTCGACGTGCTTGCGCACGTGCGGACGATGACCACGGAGCATCCGCGCGTAGTCGTCATCACGTCGGATGACACCCCGGAAACGCTGCTCAAGGCGATTCATGGCCAAGCGGATCGATTCCTCGCGAAGCCTTTCGCGCCAGGGGTGATCGTGGGCGTCGTGCAGGATGTCCTGCGAGCGGCTCCTGCGGCGCAATCGCCGATCGAGGTGGTCTCCGCGCGTCCCGAATGGGTGGAACTCGTCGCGCCGTGTTCACTGGACGTCGCCGACCGGATCCACGCGTTCGTGATGCAGCTCGAGTCGTCGCTCCCTGAGGCGGTCCGTGAATCGGTTGGCCAGTCGTTTCACGAGTTGCTGCGCAACGCCGTCGAGTGGGGCGGCAAGCTCGATCCGACGCGCAAAGTGCGCATCTCCTGCATTCGTGCGCGGCGAATGCTGATCTATCGCATCGCCGATCCGGGCAAGGGCTTCGACATGTCTCAGCTCGCGCATGCGGCCATTAACAATCCAAAGGACAACCCGCTGCAGCATTCCCAAGTGCGCGAGGACCAAGGCCTTCGCCCGGGCGGCCTGGGGCTGGTCATCTCGCGCTCGCTCGTGGACGAAGTGATCTACAACCAGGCGGGGAATGAAGTGGTGCTGATTAAGTACCTCGATTGAGGAAGGCAGAAGGCATAAGGCAGAAGGCAGAAGGAAGTAATAAGTTCTGAAGGCTGAATGGCCGTCACTTCTGACTTCCAACTTTGAACTTACTTCTGCCTTTTGCCTTCTGCCTTTTGCCTTACGTTTTGGCTGCCATATCGCGCCTGCTCGCGGCCACCTCGCCCTCTTCGAGCTGCGAGCCGATCGATGTCGCAGCCCGAGTGAGTTGTAGCGCGATATCGCGGTAGGGCAGACCGAACGCAGCAATTGTCGGGTAGAGCTTCCTGCGTACTCTGGTTCATCTGAGGACACAAGGCAGAAGGCATAAGGCAGAAGGCAGAAGGAAGTAATAAGTTCAGAAGGCTGAAAGGCCGTCACTTCTGACTTCCGACTTTGAACTTACTTCTGCCTTTTGCCTTCTGCCTTTTGCCTTACGAATACGGTCCCTGGCTGCGCAACTTTCTGACCGATGCGGTGAGCATCGCGACAATTTCGCCAGACTCGTCGTAGTGCGGTGCCAGCTCCGATATAAGTTTGCCGTCGGCGATCAGCAGTCGCAGCCAGCGCCTGGTTTCACGCGCTTCGCGAAGGCCGATGGCGTGTTTGGCTGCCATATCGCGCCTGCTCGCGGCCACCTCGCCCTCTTCGAGCTGCGAGCCGATCGATGTCGCAGCCCGAGTGAGTTGTAGCGCGATATCGCGGTAGGGCAGACCGAACGCAGCAATTGTCGGGTAGAGCTTCAGGATCGCGAGCCCGAGGCTGAAGGTGCGTTCTTTGAGTGACCGTTCGTAGCGCACACGCTTTTTATAGCAAGCACCGTGCCGGTAGGGCGCCCGGCAGGCCTTCCTTTCAGTGTGTAGCTGTTGCGATGGGGCCACCCGCCCGACGTTGCGGATTCTGCGTACTGTTCATCTTAGGACACAAGGCAGAAGGCATAAGGCAGAAGGCAGAAGTAAGTAATAAGTTATGAAGGCTGAAAGGCCGTCACTTCTGACTTCCAACTTTGAACTTACTTCTGCCTTTTGCCTTCTGCCTTTTGCCTTACTCACAATCTCCCCCTGCCCTTCACCGACCGCGCGGGAACCCGTTGAACGTGCCGTCTGGATTGAGCATGCGCATTTCCACGACGCCGTTCTGCACGACAAACTGAAAGCGCTGGCCTTCGCCCATGGCGAAGTCGGTCGCCGACACGGCCGTCAGCGGAATCCGCTCGGCGTCGTCAGCACGCTGATACCACAGGCGTCCATCGCCGGTGCTGATGCGGCGCACGCCGTATTGGCCGGCGTAGCGCGCGAGCGTCGCCGCGTCGACCACCACCGGCTTCACGCGCGCATCGAGTGCATCACGCGTCCAGATCAATTCCTGCCGTTGTGACGCGTCCTTGCTCTGTTCGATCAATGCCGTCAGCGCAAGACGATGAGCGGTGACCAAGGCGTCTGGCGCCGGCACGCGCACGTGCGGCTGAACGCCGTCGCCTTCCCAGCCTTGATTGGTTTTCGGATTGAACGTGCGGCCGATCGAGACAGAGAGCGAATAGCCGCCGCCGATATTGAGAATCGCGTTGGTGTGGCCGGCGCCGGCGGTGCGGTCGCCGACGAGGGTTGCGCGGCCGGTTTCACGCAGGAGGAACGAGAAGTCTTCGGCGGCCGAGCCCGTGTCGCGGCTCGTGAGAACGAAGAGCGGGATCGCCGGTCGTCGTTTGCCGGGGACGCTCTCCAGCGTCGTTCGTTGGATCGTCCTGTCGGACGACCGCGAGTACGTCGCAAGTGTGGGGATCACCTTGTCGTAGAAGTAGCTGACGATCTGATCGACCGTGCCCGCGTCTCCACCGGGCGCGTACCGCACGTCGAGAATCATCGCGTCTGTCTGGGCCAGGAAGGCCATTGCGCCGGTGAGGGCGTCGCGGGCTTCGTCCGTGCGGAGGTTGAACTGGCGGATGTCGAGATAGCCGATGTTGCCGTCGAGCCGATCGGCCTGGTTCAGGAAGAAGTTACGGCGGCGAGTCAGCTCCGAGGCGCCGGGCGCCGAGCCTGGCGTTACGCGCACGGGGCCCGCCGCACCGGCCGGGGCGCCGGCAGGAGCGCCGGGAGGAATCAGTTGGCGGACCGGACCGGGGGCCGCGGTAGCGCCCGCCTGATAAGTCACGTAGAGATGCCGATCGCCGTTGGTCGTGCGCAGATCGCGCGTGAGCGCGTCGGCGAGCGGGCCGCCGTTCAGATCGCGGTACGCGCCTTTGCGTGCCTGCTCGCGCAGGACCGCCGCGATCTTCGGACCGATTTCAGGAAATACGTACCGCTGCTCGACCGCGGACGCGACCGTTTCAGGGAGTGACGCCGCGTCCTGCGGCACGGCCGCGTGCACGCGCACGTCGGCGGAAAGCGGTAGAGTCAGCAGGCACGCGAGACCGACGAGACTGTTCCATGTGTTCGACATGGTCTTGTTTGTATACAAATACGTGTTCAAATAGCAACCATGCGTGACCTCTTTGACAAAGATTTAACGTCTGGCGCGGGCGCTTCCCGATGAGCGCGCGACGACGGCCGGCGGTGCCGCGCGAACGGCAGCAGGGGCTCAACGCCTACGATCGGCTGCGCGAGTCCATCATCCGAGGCCGGCTCGCGCCGGGGAGCCGGCTGGTCGAGGCGGACCTCGCGGCCATCCTGGGTGTCAGCCGCACGCCCGTGCGTGAGGCCATCGGGCGGCTCGTGCAAGACGGACTGGCCGTGCCGCTGCGCCAGAGCACGCGGACACAGCTTGCGGTCACGCCGCTCACGCAGACCGACTTGCACGAGTCCTACGCCACGATGGCCGCGCTCGAGGGCGTCGCCATGCGCGCGTTGCGGCAGCTATCGGCCGGCGATCGCCGCGCGCTCGCGGCCGCGCTGACGCGCGCGGAAGACACGTTCGAGCGCGTCGGACGCGGCGCTCCCGCCAACTTCGAACAGCTCTTCGAGACGCACAACGCATTTCACGCCGTCTTCATCGATCGCTGCGCTGGCCGCAGGCTGCGCGGCATGATCGAGCAACTGCGCCCGCACATCCACCGATACGAATACATGTACGCGCCGACTGTCGGTCCGGACTACAGCGCGACGTTCGCCGAGCACCGCGCAATCATCCGCGCGATTCGGTCAGGCCCGCCGGCCGCCGCGGAGCATGCCGTTCGCGCCAACTGGTTCAATGGCGCGCAGCGGCTCTCCGCCGCCGTGGGATCCCTTCCGCTCGGAGTGTTTGGGCCGGAAGAAAGTGACAAGCCATAAGGCAGAAGGCGGAAGTGCTGCCTTCTGCTTTATGCGCTCGTCCCCGAGATAAACTTCAGCCCTCAAAGGAGCCTTGATGTCCTCGAACCGAAGGACTGCGCGCGTCCTGCTTGCGGCGATTTTTGCGACTTCCCTGGGACTCGTCGTGACGTCCTCGCAGGGCGTCGTCGTCCCCAAAAAAGGCGACATCGATTTCTATAACGGTCTGGGACTGACGCCGACGATGGGCTTCAGCACGTGGAACGCGTACGGGTGTCCCTGGATCACAGAGGATCTGATCAAAGCGACTGCGCGCGCGATGGCGACCAACGGGATGCGCGAGGCCGGTTATGTGTACGTCAATCTCGACGACTGTTGGCAGGCTGGACGGGACAAGACCGGGCTCGCGCGCAACCATGCGGGCCGCGTGAACGGCCACCTCGTCGCCGATCCCGTCTGGTTCCCGAGCGGGATGAAGGCGCTTGGGGACTACATTCATTCGCAAGGGCTGAAGTTCGGTCTGTACAGCACGCACGGTTCATCGACTTGCCAGAACGTGGCGGCAGACTTCGGCTATGAGGTCATTGACGCGAAGGACTACGCGAGTTGGGGCGTGGACTTCTTCAAGTTCGACACGTGTAACGGCGGCCTCCCCAACGATCCGAACGCGTTTTACAACCGCTACAAAGTCTTGACCGACGCGTTGCTCGCCACCGGCCGCAACATCGTGGTGGAGATCTGCGATTTCACCCGAGGCGGGCAATCGTGGCTTTGGGCGCCGCAACTTGGGAACAACTGGCGCACGACCGGCGACATCACCGGGACGTACGCCAGTATGCGGAACAACGTCGTGACCAACCAGGCGTACCGGGAGTTTGCCGGGCCAGGGCACTTCAACAATCCGGACATGATGGAGATCGGCAACGCCGGTCATGACGCGAACACGTCAGGCGGGTATAGCACCCTGGCCGCGCCAGTCGCCGTTGGTGACACCACTATTCAAGTCACTTCGCCGATGACGCAACACAACATCGTCGGGGCGCCGATTCGAATTGGAAGCGTGTGGGATTCGGGGGCGAACCGCGCGGGCACCGGTGTCGTGGAGAGCGCCATCGTGGCGGCCAGAGGCACGCCGGCCGGACCGCCGATCGCGATCCTTCTGCCCGCGGCGCCAGGAGAGACCAACATCAAGGTCGCCACCACGACAGGAATGGCCGTCGGTAACAAACTTCTGATCGAATCGCCGACCGCCACCGGCTACAACTTTCCCTTCGGCGCGTACCCGTTGCCGAAGGGCACCTTCGAATCTCCGACGATTACGGCGGTCGGTACTGCGGGCGTGTCGACGATGCTGGCCGACGCGGTGATGGCGGGAGCGACGAACATCAAAGTCGCCAGTGTCGCGGACCTGACGGCGCAGGACGTCTTGACCGTCGACACCGGCGCCACCTTGGAGCGGGCGACGATCGCGCGCGTCGGGACTCCCGCCGGCGCCGTCCAGGCTGTGATCGCTCCAACCAAGGCCGGCGACAGAAACATCAAAGTGAGCAACATCGCCGGCTTCGTGGTGGGCGAGCCATTCGTGATCGACACTGGGGCGAAAGCCGAGCGTGCGACGGTCAGCGCGGTCGGCACTGCCGCCGCGCCGGCGACTACGACGGTGGCGCCAACGAAGGTTGGTGCGAAGTCCGTCACGCTGGCGAGCATCGCCGGCCTCGTGGCCGGCCAGCAGATCGTGATTGATGCGGGCGACAGAGCGGAATTGGCCACGATCGAAAGCATCGGCACCGCGGCGAGCGCCAACTCCACGATGATCGCGCCGGCACCGATTGGCGCGAGGAACGTCAAGGTCGCGAGCGTTGACGGCTTCATCGTCGGCCAGCCGCTTGCGATCGTCGAAACGGGCGCGATCCCGATTGGCGCGGTCACCGAAGCCGCGACCGTGCTGAAGATCGGAACCCCTGCCGGGCCTGTCACCCAGACGGTGACGACTGTCCTGGCCGGCGCGACGAATATCAAAGTCGCCAGCATCAACGGCTTCGTCGTCGGTGAGCCGATGCAGGTCATGGAATACGGCGGCCCCAACTTCGAATCGGCGACAGTCACGAGCATCGGGACCGCGGCAGGTGCGCCGACCACGGTCGTGCGGTCAGCGGCCGCCGGTGAGAAGACGATCGCGGTCGCCAACGTCGACGGCTTCGTCGTCGGTCAGCAGTTGGTCGTTGGCGTCGGCCGCCGGCAGGAAATCAGAACGGTCGCAGCCATCGGCACCGCCGGCGCGGACGGCACCGGAGTGACACTGTCCGAGCCGCTGGCGTTCGCACATCTTGCCCTCGACCGCATCCGCGGGACAGGCACTGGCATCGAAGTCACGCGGCTGGCCAGAGCACATGCGAGCGGAAGCGCCGCTCGCGGCCAAGGCACTGGTGTGGACGTGACGCCACTCACGATGGCCCACGACCTCGGAAAGACGGGCACAGGCATGGGACAAGGCCAGTCTCCGGGCGCGGGCAAATCAATTCGCGGTGCCGGCACGGGTGTCACGCTGACCGCGCCGCTTCAGAAGGCGCACGCAGGCTACGTGGTGGCGCGCGGGACCGGAACGGGCATCAGCGTGACGCCGTTGACGATCGCTCATGCCGACGGCGTGGCCGTGCGGGGCACAGGCACCGGCATCACGTTGTCCGCGCCGCTGAAGAGCGTGCACGTGGACGGCGCCATCGTCCGCGATCAGAGCAAGCCTGGCACGGGGATCACGTTCGATCGCCCGTTGCGCGCCGCGCACGACGTCGGCGCGATCGTGCGTGGCGGCGGCACCGGGATCACGTTGACGGCGCCGGCCGCTCTGGCGCACCCGCTAGGTGAGCAGGTTGGCGGGAGCGGGATGACCGTCGACGAGGCGCGCACGCACATGACGTTGTGGGCGATGGTGTCCGCGCCCTTGATTGTCGGCGCTGACGTCCCCAACATGGCGAAACAGAATCTGGAGATCTACCTGAATCGGGACGTCATCGCGATCGATCAGGACGCGCTCGGCATCCAGGCGTTCACGGTGTCGAGCGCCGACAACCACTGGATCCTGCGGAAGCCGTTGGCGAACGGCGACGTGGCGATCGCGTTCTGGAACGACACGACGTCACCGTGGACCTCAGCGAGTGCGACCTTGGCGCAGCTCAACCTCGACGCCAACGCGACCTACTCCGCGCGGGATCTGTGGTCGAAAGAGACGTCGACGATCGTCGGAGGCAGCGTGACCGCCGGCCTCGTCCCCGCACACGGCACGGTGATCTTGCGGCTGATGCGGAAATAGGGCCGGCTCACTTCGGCGGCGCGAGGTTCTCCGTCAGCTCGATGTACGTGCCCCAGGGGTCCGTCAGGAACGCAATGGCCGTCGATGAGTTCGGAAGCCGCGTGTACGGACGATCGAGTTTGATCCCGGCCGCTTCGAGTTTCTTGCAGAACTCCTCGAGCCCTTTCACTTCGAACCCGATGTGATCGAGCGCGCGGCCGCGCGTGCCGGCGGGGGCGACGTCCGCTTTGCCGAACTCCAGAATCGCGCCTGGCAACGTCGCTGTCGGCGCCCCGGATGCGCCAACTGTCATGCCGAAATGCTTCACGTACCACGCGCGTGTGTCTTCGGGCGCGGTCGTGACAATCGAGATCGACCCAAGTCGCGCGCCGCCATCAACTGACGAATCAGCGACGAAACGAACGTCGATGCCATCGGCCGTCGTGATGTCACGCGACGCGACGACGCCGGGCTCTTTCAAGATGCGGTCGATCGTCGCCCTCACGTCGCGGACACGAAACGTGACGTGATCGATGGTCGATCCGTTGGTGCCGCCCGTCGGCTGGCCCTGCCGAAGCAAGACGAACGTTCCAGGAAGCTGGATGAGCTGGAGCGTCCCATTCTGCACGGCGACGCCGCCGAGCGCGGCCCAGAACGATCGGCCCGCGGCCGCATCACGCGTCGTGAGATGCAGATGTCCCATCACCACGCCCGACGGACCAGGAGGCGCGAGCTGCGAGCGAACGTTCGCGGCAAACGACAGCGCGAGGCACACAGCGACGAAGGCGGATCGCATGATGGTGTTCATGAGTGCTGATGATAGGTGAAAGGTCTTCGCCGTGCGTCCAGAGACACCCGGCCCGCGCCAAGAAGCGCGACGACGAGCGCTCCGGTGAAGTAGAGCGCCGGGAGCTCGATCGGATCGCCCTTGTAGCCTTCGCTGGCCAGCGCAACGGCCATGTTGAACGCGACAATCGCCGCCGCCGATCGCGTCCAGAGTCCCACCGCCATGCACGTCGCGGCGACTGACTCGGCCATCGCGGACGCCACCGCGAACACCGACGGCAACGGAAAGCCGAGACGACCGACCACGTTCACGAAGGTCCAGGGCTCGCCGAAGAACACGTAGTCAAAGGCGCGGTGCAGTCGCGGCCATCCGTGAAATCCGATGAGCAGTGCCGCGATGCCGAGCCGCAGCACCAAGAGGCCGATGTCAGTCGTCTTCGGGCGGGACAAATGCGGTTCTCTACGGCCGCAGTCGCTGCGCGAGAAGTTCGTACAGGCCTCTGACCGCGACGCCGGTGCGGCCGTTTACGCGCAGATGCGCGAGGCACGTTGGATCTTCCGTGAAGAGCACGCGCGCGCCGGCGCGCTCGCAGTCGTCGATGCGTGCGTCGGCGAGCCGGCGCGCGATTTCGAGATGCGTGAACTCGAGCCCGCCAGTCGCACCGCAGGGATGCGCGCGCTGGCCTCGCCAGAACAGTTCGCGGGCGGACTCGGCGCCCAGGACCGCGGCGAGCAATGTGCGCGGCGCGGCGCGCTCCGTGGCCAGGCGCGGAGAATGACAGGGATCGTGATACGCGTACGGTTCGTCGGCCCGGCCTGGGTCCAGCGTCAGACGGCCGTCCGAAAGCGCGCGCGCGAGAACCTCCGTGACTTCGTGAACCGCCACGTCCGGCCACTCGATCCCGAGCCGCTGCGGGTACACGTACTCGAACGTCCAGCGATCGGCCGGCGTGAGCACGTAGAGATCGCGGGCGCCTGAGGCGATGACTTCCTCAATGACGGCTCGACCCATTCTCCCGGCCGACTCCGTCAGGCCGAGAGCACTCACGGACAAGCCGCTCGCGCGTGTCTGGCAGATGGGGAACACGTCGATCCCAATCGCGCGCAGCAAGGTGATGGCTGCATCCACCGCGGACTCGCGCTGATCTCGGCCCTGACCACCGAAAAACAGCGCCGACGCGCCTGTGCGCACCGGTGCGCCGGGCGACGTCCCCCGTTTCGCACCGGGATGCGCGCGAAGCATGTTCTCGAACTCGATCACGTTCGGCGGCGCGAGCCCGCGTCGCACGATCTCTGCGCGCGCGGCAACGATGGCGTCGGGCAGCGGCTGGTCGGTCACGCAGTGTGCGCGGCACAACCCGCAGTCGGCGCAGGCGTACATCACGTCGGCGGTCTCGCGATTCCAGTCGAGCTGGCCGCGCTTCACCGATTCGATCGTGAGCGCCCAGGCATGCGGCGTGAGCGTCTCACGCGCCGTCACGTGGCCGACGGGACAGACCTGCCGGCACATCCAGCAGAATCGGCAGTTCTCGGTCGTGGGCGCGGCGCTCATCGAACTCTCGGCGGCGTCCCGAAGCCGACTTTCCCCGGGTTCATGATCCCATTCGGATCGATCGCGCGCTTGATCGCTTCGAGCAACGGCCACGCCGATCCGTACTGTTCAGCCATGAACCTGCTGAGCTTCAATCCGACGCCGTGATGCTCGTTGATCATCCCGCCGTGGGCGAGCGACGTCGCGACCGCCACGTCCCAGATGCGATCGTGCAGCGCTTCGGCCTCGACCGGATCGGCCGGCGCCTCCTTGAGAAGAAAGCGATCGTACAGACTCGCGCCCCAGGGAAACCAGTGCGAGAAGTGACCGATGTACTCGACGCCCAGATGACCGAACGTCCCTTCGATCGCTGCCTTCTTCGCGTGATAAATCGCTTCGATCTTGTCGAACGTCGCGACAGTCTCCACCGTGCCGTACATCGCCGGCAGATGCAGCGTGTGGGGCGGATAGTAGAAGTCGTAGCGATGATTCCACCAGCGCTCGCCGGGCTCGCGGCCGAGGTCGCGCGCGCCGAGCGCCTCGCAAATCGCCATCGCGCGGGCTTCCTGCGCCGTGGCAATTTCCCGCCATCCGTCGAAGCCGAGGATCATGTAGGCGCCTGACAGCTCGTAGCCGAGCACGCGCTTGACGAGCGAACCGGTCGAGTGCGGGTCGTACATCCGGATCACGAGCGGATCGAGCCGGTCCACCATCATCCGCCGCCCGGCCTCGAGGCCCGTGGCGACGTCCTTGAACAGCATCGCGCGGAACAGCCGCGTTTCCGGAAGGCGCGTGATGCGCATCGTGGCTTCCGTGATGATCCCGAACGTGCCTTCCGATCCGAGGAAGAGCCGCATGAAGTCCGGGCCGGAGGCATGATTCGGCACGCTGGGCGTGTGAATGATGCGCCCGTCGGGCAGCACCACTTCGACGCTCATGACGAGATCCTCGGCCTTGCCGTACTTCGTGCTGATCGTTCCCGAGCCGCGCGGCGCGAGATATCCGCCGAGCGTGGCGCAGTTGGCGGACGCGGGGTAGTGGGGCAGCGTCAACCCGCGCTCGTTGAGCGCCCACTCGAGTTGGGTGCCGTTGATGCCGGCTTGCGCGGTCACGAAGAGCGATTGCTCGTTGATCTCGACGACGCGGTTGAGGCGCTTGACGTCGATGATGATCCCGCCGTGGATCGGCAGGGCGCCGCCCTGCGTGCCAGATCCGCCGCCCCATGGCACGACAGGGATGCGCTCACGATTCGCGATCGCGAGCACCTGGGAGATCTCTTCGACTGAACCAGGATGCACGATGGCCGCCGCCTGCGTCGGCCGGCCGCCGCGGTCCAACTGCATCTGCGGCATCCAGTACGCGTCAACCGAATACACGAGGCAATCGGTCTCGCGTGTCGAGACGTGCTCTGCGCCGACGATCGACTCGATCGCCCGGAGGACGTCCGGGGCCAGCTGATTCATTTGATGCTTACTCTGCGCCTCTGCGTCTCCGCGTGCTCACACCCGGTCCCGGAACTCCCGGCTGTGAACGGTGACGGCGACGTCGAGTAGCGCCGCGACGGCGCGCGCGACGTGATCGGCGTAGCGGCGGAACGCTTCCTCGCCCTTTTCCTTGGTTGCCCGCTCTGGATTCCCGATCACGCCGGAGTCCGTGAACTCGTGGTGGTCCATCGGGAAGTTGAAATAGCTGAACCCCTCGAATTGAATATCCGGCGCGCCGTCCTTCTTGCCGAATGTCTTTGGGAGCCACTTCGGGATCTGCGTCTGCGTCTTGACGGCGCGATCCATCCGCACCAAACTCTCATCGTTCGCGAGCATCTGCGACGTCTCGAGTTCGCTCGCGTGCCAGCCCGGTGTCTCGTCCGCGGGGTTTTCCATCAATCCCTGGAGCAGACCCACATATCGCTCCATGAATGGATTGCAGAACCCGACCATCGCCCCGGTGTCGTACCGAATCTTGCGCAAGACCGGGTCCACGACCTTCGTGTTCGATCCGTGGCCGTTGATGAAGACGATCTTGTTGAACCCGTGATGAATCAAGCTGCGCGCGACGTCGTACATCAGCGCCTGCAACGTCGAGGCGCGCACGGTGATCGTGCCGCGGCCTTCGCCGGGCCCGGCCATGTGTTGCGGCGAGTACCCGGTCCAGATGGCCGGTGTGTGCAGCATGTTGTTGATCTTCGCGACGCGCGACGCGACCTGAATCGCCGTCACCGTGTCGGTCGACAGCGGCAGGTGCGGACCGTGCTGCTCGGTGCTGGCCATCGGCACCAGGACCAGATCGCACTTTTCCAGATACGCCTGGATATCCGGGTAGGCGAGGTCCGCCATGTTGTGAGAAGTCAGCGTCACGGGAATCGGCACGGTCGTCTTCATCGCTTGGTGTCCTTGTGTGTTCAGTGCAGCAGCGTCAGAAACTCATCGACGACGTCACGGGCGAACTCGGGCGCGTTGATGTGACAGTCGCGGGTGTGGATCGGAATGTCGGATCGCAATCGGTGTCGCAGTTCGGTCAGAAAACCGGCGTCGGCGTCCGGATTCCAGAACACGCCGTCCGGTACCGATGGGATCGACAAGCCTTGGGTCGGCACCATGACGGCCACCGGACCCGTGGCGTGATTGAGACGTTCGGCGAAGATGGCGCCGAGCTGCGTCATCTCGCTCGCGAGCGTCCGCACGAGCGTGAACTCGGGATTGTGCAGATACATCGGCCGGCCATGCATGGCTGGCGCAATCGTATCCGGCCGGCCGTGCACGGAGAAATCGATGCACCCGGGTACGACGACCTGCGGCAGGCCGAGTCGTCCGATGGTGCGCAGCCGATCGGGGCCCGCCGCGTGCAGTCCGCCGACGAGTTCATCGGTCAGTTCGTCGGTCGTGAAGTCGATGACGCCGGCGAACAGCCCGTCGGCCGCCAGCTCTTCCATGGCCGGCCCGCCGACGCCGTTCGAGTGAAAGATGATCGACTCGAATCCGCGCGCGAGCAGCGCATCGCGCACCGTCATCACACCCTTGGTCGTGTTGCCGAGCATCGTGATGGCCACACGCCGCTCGCCCGATGTGAACGTCAGCGGCCGCGCTTGCTTCGCCATGCCGGCGAGCGCGGCTGCGACGTTGTCGAATATGGCGCAGCTGATCGGATTCAGTCCCAGGATGTCGATCACCGAATGGACGACCATCACGTCGCGCGTTCCGACCAACGGGCCGAACTTCCGGTGGCCCGACGCGATCGGCGTGACGATGACTTTTGGGACGCCGATGGGCAGGGCTTTCATCGCGCTGGCGCCGAGGACGGCGCCTTCCGCGCCGCCGAGCGTCGCGACGCCCTGCAGCCGTCCCTGGCGGTACAAATCCAGCGCGAGGTCGCGCAGTCCGGCGAGCATCCCATGCACCGCTTTGCCCCTGCTGCCGGCGTTGCGCAGGGCATCGATGGTCGTGCCGCCCCGCGTGGCGATTTCGGCGCGCGTCACATCCGGTGTGATGTCGAGCGGTTCACCGAGAATTCCGGAGTCCGCCACGATGGTGTCGACGCCCTGCGCCTGGATCCGATCGCGGAGGTACGCGATTTCACTTTCCAGCACAGTGGGATCCGAAGCTTGGAATTCACGTGACTTGAAGTCGCGGC